>VAPF01017458.1_pt1 | contig 13084 bp, 11 predicted proteins | sample 3393931 | NCBI WGS metagenome assembly VAPF01 (sample SAMN08290437, study PRJNA428436) | hydrothermal vent metagenome | isolation source: Deep-sea hydrothermal vent chimney | place: Atlantic Ocean: South-mid Altantic Ridge | depth 2773 m m | reverse complement strand
GGGCGGAGTTACCGACGCCTGATTTTTGTATTTTAGATAGTATTGATGCTTGCACTCGTGCGGTGAAAAAATTAGGTTTGCCGCTGGTGGTAAAGCCTGCTCATGAAGGTTCCAGTTTTGGAATTAGTAAAGTCACCACTGAAAATCAAATTGAAGCGGCATGGCAAACAGCATTAAAGTTTGATGAATATGTGATGGCTGAGTGCTGGGTCGAAGGCAATGAGTATACGGCGACCATTCTTGAAGGCGAGGCACTGCCATTGATAGGGATTAGCCCTTGTGATGGGTTGTATGATTATGCAGCAAAATATGAGCTGGATAATACTCAGTTTTTTTGCCCATCGGGTTTATCTGCAGAGATAGAAATTCAACTTCAAGCACTGGCAGTAAAAGCGTTCAATTCCGTGGCCGCCCGAAGTTGGGGGCGAGTTGATTTCATGCTTGATGAAGCGGGCAACCCTTGGTTGATAGAAGTGAATACTGTGCCTGGAATGACAGATCATAGTCTGGTACCTATGGCTGCCAAAGCGGTGGGAATTGAATTTAATGATTTGGTATGGCGTATTTTAGAAGGTGCGACAGCATGAGTTTGCGTAATAAGCGAAAAAAAACAAACCAGCGCAACGCTGTTGAGCGAGAAAAACGTCAGTGGTTGAAACCTGGTTGGCTTAAGCGAGGGGCTGTTTTTGTAGCCTCCGTGAGTGTTGTTATGTGGGGTTTGGTTATGTTGTCAGACCCACAAACAATGCCGTTGAAAAATATTCAGGTTGAAAGTGAGTTTCGTCATATTGATGCGGATCAAATAAGGCAAGTTGTTGCAAATTATGCAGAACAGGGGTTTTTGAAAATTGATACTGATACGGTAAAAAGTGATTTGATGACAATGCCATGGATTGCTGCGGTAAATATAGAGCGTGTATGGCCTGATGAGCTGTATGTGAAGGTCGTTGAACATAAAGCGGTTGCTCGTTGGGAGGATGGAGGGTTGCTTGATGAGTCAGGTGTGCATTTTTCTCCAGAAGAGAGTACTTTTCCCGAGAGTCTGGTGATATTTTCCGGGGATATGGATCATGCTTTAGAGATGACCCAATATTATCAAAATAACAAAGAAACGATATCCCAGTTGGGTTTGAGTATTGTACAAATTAAACTTGACGAGAGACATGCCTGGCATATCACTCTGAATAACAGTATGACGTTGATTTTAGGGCGAACAGAAAGTGAGCAGCGTTTGCAGCGTTTTGTGCGTTGGTATCCTCAGTTGGAAGGGGGGGAAGTAAAGCAGGTTGACCTGCGATACAGCAATGGTTTTTCAATTGAATGGTTAGAGCAAACAGAGGAGGCCACAAAAGCTTAAGCAATTTGTTTGAGCGTGTACGCATCTATGTCAAAAAAATCTGAAAAAAATTTAATAGTCGGTTTGGATATTGGAACTACAAAGGTCGTCGCTATTGTTTGTGAAGTCGGTGCGGATGGTACGTTAAGTATTATTGGCGAAGGGACTTGTCCTTCACGAGGAATGAAGAAAGGTGTTGTGGTTAACCTGGAATCAACGGCGGGTTCAATTCAGCGAGCAATAGAAGCGGCTGAATTGATGGCGGGATGCCAGATTAATACCGTTTATGTGGGGATTGCAGGTAATCATATTAGTAGTTTTAATTTACAGGGTATGGTGGCTATTCGTGATAAAGAGGTCACGCAAAATGATGTCTCCCGCGTTGTGGATTCGGCCAGCACTTTAAATATGCCGAGTGATCAACAGATTATCCATGTGATTCCTCAAGAATATATCATTGATAAACAAGAGGGGATTCATGAACCGATAGGGATGGCTGGCGTGCGCCTGGAAACCAATATTCATTTAGTTACCGCAGCATCAGGCGCGGCACAAAATATTGAAAAATGTGTGCATCGTTGTGGTCTTGAAGTTGAAGATCTTATTCTTGAACAGTTAGCTTCTAGCTGTGCTGTTTTGAGGGAAGATGAGAAAGAACTGGGTGTTTGTCTGGTTGATATTGGTGGTGGAACCACTGATATAGCCGTGTTTGCCAATGGTGCAATTCGTCATACAGCGGTGATACCGATCGCAGGAGATCAGGTGACTAATGATATTGCGGTCGCGTTGCGCACGCCGACGAGATACGCTGAAGAGATCAAAGTTAAACACGCATGCGCTTTAGCGCAGTTGGCTGATCCAGAGAGAGAGATTGAAGTTCCTGCTGTGGGGGATCGGCCTCCACGGATTTTGACCCATCAAATATTGGCTGAAGTTGTGGAGCCACGTTATGAAGAGCTTATGCAGCTAATACAGGCAGAGCTCCGGCGCAGTGGTTATGATGATCTGTTAGGGGCAGGCATTGTTCTAACAGGGGGAAGTTCCAAGGTAGAGGGGTTGGCGACATTAGCAGAAGAAGTTTTTCATCAGCCAGTACGGATTGGCATTCCTTCGCATGTGTCTGGTTTGTCAGATGTTGTAAAAAACCCGATTTATGCTACAGCGGTTGGGCTTTTGTTATTTGGTCATCAACAGATGGATCAGGAAGATAGTATGGATAACGTGAAAAATAGCCATGGTAGTTTTTGGGCAAAAATAAAAAATTGGTTTCACGGTAGTTTTTAGTGCAGCTCACTTTAAGTGATGGGCTACAATTGTTTTTAGTTTAAGGGGGATTGAAAATGTTTGAATTCGTAGATACATGTACACAAAGTGCAGTGATCAAAGTGATTGGTGTAGGTGGTGGTGGTGGCAATGCTATTGACCATATGGTGCTGGAGGGGATCGATGGGGTTGAGTTTATTAGTGCAAATACCGACGCTCAGGCATTAAAAAACTCTTCCGCAAAAACAATTTTGCAATTGGGTAACAGTATTACTAAAGGTTTGGGAGCGGGTGCAAACCCTGAAATCGGACGTGAGGCTGCAAAAGAGGATCGTGAACGTATCATGGAAGTTCTTAGCGGAGCTGATATGGTGTTTTTGACGGCGGGTATGGGTGGAGGAACCGGTACTGGTGGGCTTCCTATTGTTGCTGAGTGTGCAAAAGAGCTCGGTATTTTAACGGTCGGTGTTGTGACCAAGCCTTTTCCTTTTGAGGGGCCAAAGCGAGCGTCTATTGCAGATGAAGGGATTGCTGAACTTTCTAAATATGTTGATTCGCTCATTATTGTTCCTAACTCTCGTCTACTGGCGGTGCTGGGAAAAAGTGCTTCACTGCTGGATGCCTTTAAAAAAGCAAATGATGTTTTAAAGGATGCAGTGCAGGGTGTTTCTGAGTTAATTACCAAGCACGGTATGATGAATGTTGATTTTGCCGATGTACGTACGGTTATGTCTGAAATGGGCGTGGCAATGATGGGTTCTGGAGTCGCACAAGGTGAAAATCGTGCCAAAGAGGCTGTTGAAGCGGCGATGTCGTGCCCATTCCTTGAAAATGTCAACTTGTCAGGTGCTCGCGGTATGTTGGTCAATATTACTGCAGGCCTGGATATGTCCATGGGTGAGTTTGAAGAGATTGGTAATACCGCCAGAGCGTTGGCATCCGATGGAGCTACGGTTGTTGTAGGAACCGTTCTAGAACCCGAAATGGAAGATGAGTTGCGTGTAACAATTGTAGCAACTGGGCTTGATAGCTCAGCTCCCAACCGAGTTGAAGAAGAAAAAGTTGACCTTGTAAATACCAGAGTGGTTAAGAGAAGTGAGCCTGTTACTGTTACGCCGGAAAAACCTGCGCATGAAGTGGTTGCCAAAGTTGAGCTTGAGACCGTTCGTTTGAATACTAAAGATGCAGTTAACCATGGTAATCTTGAATTTAGAGCACTTAACTCCAAGAGAGCGTCCAAAGTGAATCAAGATCATCTGGATCATGATAACTTGGAATATCTGGAAATCCCAGCATTTTTACGTAGGCAGGCAGATTAAGGAATATTAGGTTTAACTAGAGGTGTGTGCTAACATTTTGCGGGTTTTTTAGGCTTGGTTATAACTGTATATACTTAAACTCTGATTGCTGTGAGGATGTTGGCAATGATCAAACAACGAACACTGAAAAATACGATTCGAGCCACAGGAATTGGGTTGCACACAGGCGAAAAAGTGTATCTGACTTTGAAGCCTGCTGCTGCAGATACCGGCATTGTATTTCGCCGTGTTGATTTTGATGTGCCCGTTGAAATAACAGCATGTCCTGAAAATGTTGGGGATACACAGCTTTCGACAACCTTAATTAAAGGTGATGTGCGTATTTCTACTGTGGAGCACCTATTGTCGGCCCTGTCAGGCTTGGGTATTGATAATGCTTATATAGAATTAAGTGCATCTGAAGTGCCTATTATGGATGGCAGTGCTGGGCCGTTTGTATTTTTAATTCAATCTGCCGGTATTGCGGAGCAAGATACGCCTAAGCAGTTTATTCGTATTAAAAAATCTATCACGGTTCATGATGGTGAAAAATGGGCAAAGTTTACCCCTTTTAATGGCTTTAAAGTCTCATTTTCAATTGACTTTGATCACCCTGCTTTTCGAGGTCGAGCGCAGAAAGCTGAGGTGGATTTTTCCTCAACAGCTTTTGTTAAAGAGGTGAGTCGTGCACGTACTTTTGGCTTTATGCGTGACTTGGAAATGCTGCAAAAAAATAAATTAGCATTGGGTGGTAGCTCGGATAATGCCATAGTTATGGATGAGCAACGCATTTTAAACGAGGATGGCCTTCGTTACGATGATGAGTTTGTAAAGCATAAAGTGCTTGATGCGATTGGTGATCTCTATTTACTCGGACATAGCTTGATTGGTGAATTTACAGGCTATAAGTCGGGGCACCATTTAAATAATAAATTGTTGCGTGCATTGGTGTCAGATGAAAGTGCTTGGGAAATGGTCACTTTTAAAGACGATGAACACGCACCTGTTCAATATATGCCGGCAATGAATGAGTTGTAGCGGGTTATTATGTTACCCCAGGCTGTTTCGACCTCGGTTTGATAGCCTTTTAAGTGCGGCTTTTAAGGTTTTATCTTGTGTGCTATTGGCTGCTTGTGCGATGAGGTGAGCACTCTCGCTGGACATATGTACGACTCTTATTTGCTCATCCTCGACATGATATTCCCGAGGTCGGGTTTTGATTCGTACTGAGTTTAGCTGCTGCAGTTCTGGGCGTTTTTTCATATGAGCCAGAATGGTGGGAAGGTAGAATCGAACCTTGGTGCTCCAAGCGGGCGAGTCTGTAATGAGTACAAGATTCATATTGCTACGGTTCATTTTAATGTTGGCAACTTGGCAATGAGGTGCAACGGCCTCTGGTAAAATAGTGCGTAAATAACGGGTCAGTTCATTTAAATAACTGGCACGATCAAGTAGCCCTTTAATCTCCTTTGATGAGCCGAAGAGTAGTTTGTTGATCGGTTTTGGTGATTTCATACGGACTGTTTGCTTTTCAAGGGTTGAGATTTATAGCTCTGCCTATATAGAGATATTAATAAATATAACTTTTTTGGATATTGGTCAATTAAATGATAAGCGGATTTTTTAGTAAAGTTTTTGGCAACCGTAATGAGCGGTTATTAAAAAAGATTCGAAAAACGGTTGAAAAGATTAATGTGTTTGAAGACGCATACGTTGAACTATCTGACCAGGAACTGCAAGAAAAAACGCCGATACTTAAGCAGCGTCTGGAAAGTGGTGAAACGCTGGACGATATCCTACCCGAGGCTTTTGCCGTCGTGCGTGAAGCGAGTAAACGGGTGCTGAATATGCGCCATTTTGATGTGCAGCTCATCGGAGCGGTTGTGCTGCATGAGGGTAAAATCTCGGAAATGGGTACGGGTGAAGGTAAAACGCTGATGGCGACATTGGTAGTTTACTTAAATGCACTGCTGGGCAAAGGTGTTCATGTTGTTACTGTCAATGATTATTTGGCTCAGCGCGATGCGACATGGATGATGCCTCTGTATGAATTCTTAGGTTTAACCACTGGCATTATTCTTTCGGGTCAGGATTCTGAAACTAAACGTGCGGCTTACGCTTCGGATATTACATACGGCACCAATAATGAGTTTGGCTTCGACTATCTGCGCGACAATATGGCTTTTAGCCCAGAAGATAAGGTTCAGAGAGAGCCGTTTTTTGCCATTATTGACGAAGTAGATTCAATTTTAATTGATGAAGCACGTACGCCACTGATTATTTCTGGTCCTGCGGAAGATAGCTCGGAACTCTATAAAAAAATTAACGAACTGATTCCCAAGCTGACTGAACAGGAAAAGCAAGAAGGTAGTCAAGAGGGCGAGGAGAATGATGGGCCAGGTGATTACTCACTTGATGAAAAAAGTCGCCAGGTTCACCTCACCGAAGAAGGGCATGAACGTATTGAAAATATGCTTTTGGATGCAGGCTTATTACAGGAAGGTGAAAGTCTTTACGACACGTCAAATATCAGCTTGATGCACCATATTAATGCTGGATTGCGTGCTTATACCTTGTTTCAGCGAGACGTACATTATTTGGTACAAAATAAGAAGGTTGTGATAGTTGATGAGTTTACTGGGCGTACCATGCCGGGACGACGTTGGTCTGATGGTCAGCATCAAGCGGTAGAAGCCAAAGAAGGTGTGCCGATTCAGCATGAAAATCAGACGTTGGCATCCATTACATTTCAAAATTACTTCCGCCTTTATGACAAATTGGGGGGGATGACAGGCACAGCCGACACCGAAGCATTTGAGTTTCAGCAAATTTATAGTTTGGAGGTGGTCATTATTCCGCCTAACCGTCCCAATGCTCGAATTGATATGGGGGATTCGATTTATCTGACGACGAAAGAAAAATATGTAGCAATGGCTGAGGAGATTCGTACATGTATCTCGAATGGCCAGCCTGTACTCGTCGGAACCGCATCCATTGAAAGCTCTGAAATTCTATCGGACTTATTGAAAAAAGAAAAAATAAAACACAGCGTACTCAACGCTAAGCATCATGCTCAGGAAGCTGAAATCATTGCGCAGGCAGGCAGACCCGGTATATTGACAATTGCAACCAATATGGCCGGTCGAGGTACAGATATTGTGCTCGGTGGAAATCTTGAGGTCGAAATTTCTGAATTAAAAAATCCGGATGATCAAGCCGCCGTCGAACGTTTACGTGAAGCGTGGGAAGAGCGTCACCAACAAGTGCTGGATAGTGGCGGTTTGCATATTATTAGTACTGAACGCCATGAGTCTCGCCGTATTGATAACCAGTTACGCGGTCGCTCGGGTCGTCAAGGGGATCCAGGTTCCAGCCATTTTTACTTGTCACTTGAAGACAGTTTGATGCGTATTTTTGCTTCGGGGCGTATTTCGACACTGATGCAAAAACTAGGGCTTGAAGCGGGTGAATCTATAGAGCACCCTTGGGTTTCAAAAGCCATTGAAAATGCTCAGCGTAAAGTCGAGGGGCACAACTTCGATACGCGTAAACAACTGTTGGAATATGACGATGTTGCAAGTGATCAACGTAAAGTTATTTACGAACAGCGCAATGAGTTGATGGCTTCTGAAGATGTTAGCGAAATGATTGACGTGATGCGTCAGGATGTTGCAACTGCGCTTGTTAATGATTATATACCGCTTCAAAGTATGGAAGAGCAGTGGGATGTTCCCGGTCTGGAGGCAGCGATTGAGCGTGAATTTGGAGCAAAATTTGATATCCGAGGTTGGTTGGATGCGGATGATGATTTGCATGAAGAGACGTTGCGAAGCAAAATATCGGATGAGTTGCTCAAGATACATCAGGAAAAAGAATCTGGAGCAGGAACGCAAGTGCTGCGTCACTTTGAAAAGGCGGTGATGTTACAGGTATTGGATAATCTTTGGAAAGAGCACTTGGCAGCGATGGATCACTTGCGTCAGGGTGTTCATTTAAGAGGTTATGCGCAGAAAGACCCTAAACAAGAGTTTAAACGTGAAGCTTTTGAAATGTTTGGTCTGTTGCTTGATCGTATCAAGCATGAAGTTGTTAGTATTGTTTCAAAAGTGCAGGTGAATACCGAAGCCGATGTTGCAGCGATAGAAGAGCAGCGCCGTATGGATATGGCCAGTGGTTCAATGGAAATGCAGCATGAACAGACGACTGCGATGGCTTCTGATGATGCTGTTGGTGAAAGTGGTGATGATACCTTTGTACGAAAAGATCGCAAAGTTGGGCGTAATGAGCCTTGCCCGTGTGGGTCAGGTAAAAAATATAAACAATGCCATGGGCGATTAAGTTAAGAATAAAATGGCTGTTGGATTAACTGGGTTATCAAAATTATTGCCTGTTGAAGGCATACGTTTAAGTGCGGTTAATGCTGGAATCAAGCAAACAGAGCGTGCTGATGTTGTGCTTGTAGAACTTGCGACAGGGGCGCGAACAGCCGCTGTTTTTACACAAAATGCTTTCTGTGCAGCTCCTGTTATTGTTGCACGCCAGCATTTAGAGTCAGATAATCCACGGTTTTTATTGATTAATTCTGGTAATGCCAATGCTGGAACGGGTGATGCGGGGCTGGTAGATGCACATCTTTGCTGTGATGGCATAGCAGCCGCTGCAAATTGCCAATCAACTCAGGTATTGCCATTCTCAACGGGTGTGATTGGTGAGCCACTGCCTGTGGCTAAAATTCAGGCTCAGTTTGCAGCTTTGGTCGATAAGTTATCGGCAGATTCCTGGTGTGATGCTGCACATGGCATCATGACAACGGATACTGTAGCAAAAGGTCTGTCTCGGCAGATAGAGATTGATGGGCATCAAATTACGGTGACGGGTATTGCTAAAGGGTCTGGAATGATTCGCCCAGATATGGCGACAATGCTGGCCTATATCGCAACCGATGCAACTGTTTCCCAAGAGCTTTTACAGCACTGTCTGGAAGCTGCTGTCTCAGGCTCTTTTAATAGCATTACGATAGATGGAGATACATCAACGAACGATGCCTGTGTGTTGATGGCGACAGGTAAAAGTACTCTTCCTGAAGTAGTGGGTAAAACTTCAAAAGCGTACACTCTTCTAGAAAAAACAGTCAGAGAAGTATGTGAATATTTAGCCGCGTCAATTATTCGTGACGGTGAAGGGAGTACAAAGTTTGTCACAATAGAAGTGCTTGAAGGGCAAAGTGAAGCAGAGTGTCGCAAGGTTGCTTATACTGTTGCACAATCTCCACTTGTTAAAACTGCGCTGTTTGCCAGTGACCCTAATTGGGGGCGAATACTGGCTGCGGTCGGGCGCTCAGGTGTGGTTGATCTTGATGTGGATTTAATATCAATATATCTGGGCAAAGTCTGTATTGTTCGTCAAGGCTCCCGTGCCGCCGAGTATACTGAGTCTGCAGGTGTTGCTGTGATGGCGAGTGATGAAATTATTATACGGATTAATTTGGGTAGAGGCCATGCTCAAGCGCGAGTCTGGACGAATGATCTCTCCTATGACTATGTACGTATTAATGCGGAATATCGAACTTAAATCCGATTATTGTAAAATTTATTAATTCTTAATATTGGCTGAGACAGGAGATAAATAATGGATATGACGGCTATATTGATCGCGGTGGCTTGTTTGGTCATTGGAATGATTATTGGTGGCTTTATTGGAGCATCATTAAGCAAGTCGGCAAAAGAAACTAAAGGATTGCGCCGTGAGTTGGATCAGGTGCGTGATGAGTTAGGAACCTATAAAAAACAGGTCAGACAGCACTTTTCTCGTACCTCTGAACTCGTTAACAATATGACAAGTAGTTACCGAGCAGTACATGAACATTTGGCAAGCAGCGCTCAAGACCTATGTGATGGCTCTGTTGCAAATCTCGATTTGGCAACACCGGAGCTGCTAGTATCTTCTAATTCTGATAAAAAATCTGGGCTGGAAAGTGCAGCAACGACATCAAAAACAGAAGCTAAAGAGAATTTGGCAGTAAAAGTACAAGCAGCAAGTGGAGCCGCCGCTTACGATGCTAGAACACTGTTTGAAAAAATTGGGGGTGACTCTAAAGTTGCAGTGGCGACTGATATATTTATTGAAAAACTGTCATCGGATGAGCGGACTAAAGAGGTTTATAATTCTGTTTCAAAATCACAGCATAAGGCATTTCTAACCTTTGCTTTTGGTGGAACAGATGATTATAGAGAAAAGGATCTAAAAAATCTTAATAATGCACATTTTGATGTCGTGATGGAGCACTTGAACTCAACATTGAGTGGGTTGGGTATGTCTCCTAACTTAACCACCGAAGTGTTGAATTTAGTTCGATCAGTACACCCCACGGTTGATGAAAAAATAGCAGTTGATGGAGTTGCAAAAGCTTCCCTTAAAAATGAGACTCCACAAGTCTACCATTAAGGTTTATGGTTTTTATCCATGACTAAAAAGCTATAGTCATACGCGTTACGTTCGTCTGCCTCATGGTCTGTACGTTCTATCAAAGACCACTCCTGTGGGTTAAATTCAGGAAAGTAAGAGTCTCCTTCAAAATCGGCATGCACTCTTGTTAAATAAAAACGCTGTGCGAGTGGTAATACTTGTTTATAGAGTGATGCTCCGCCGATGATCATCACCTCTTTTGTCGCCCCTGTTTGCTGCAATGCTTCTTCAATAGAGTGAGCCACTATGCACCCTTCGGCATGAAAATCTAAATCTCGGGTGATAATGATATTGGTGCGCCCAGGCAGCGGTTTACCGATAGATTCGTAGGTCTTACGCCCCATGATAATGGGTTTTCCCATCGTTGTACTTCGGAAAAACTTCATGTCAGCAGGAAGCTTCCAAGGAAGTTGATTGTTAATGCCGATGACTCGGTCATTTCCCGTAGCGGCGATAATTGAGATGATCATATATAACTTTCCAGTGTATTGTTTGAATTCAGTTAATACCCCGTCAGCTTATTGTGGGGTCGTTTTATTAAAGTTTAATCTTCCTGTTTCCGATAGATCTTTCGGGAGCGGTGAATACTTACTTGTTGAGTATATCCGCTAAAATTTTAACCTTCAGTGCCTTTATTGCCGTTCGGTTAGGGTGCTTATAGGAGATATCACATGGCTGCTGTCATTAATACTAACGTTGCTTCATTAAATGCTCAACGTAATCTTTCACAATCACAATCTCAATTAACCACGTCATTAGAGCGCTTATCAACTGGTTTACGAATTAACAGCGCCAAGGATGATGCTGCGGGCTTGGCGATCAGTAATCGCATGACCTCTCAAATTCGTGGTATGGATCAGGCTGCACGTAATGCCAATGATGCGATCTCGCTCGCCCAAACGGGTGAAAGCGCGATGGCTCAAATGACCACTAACTTACAACGTATGCGTGAGCTCTCCATTCAATCAGGTAATGCGACTAATACGGAAGCTGACCGTAAATCACTGGATGCAGAGTTTCAGCAACTTCTTCAAGAAAATGATCGTATGGCAGAAACCACCAGTTTTAATGGTCAAAAAATTCTTGATGGTAGTATGCAAACCGCTACGTTCCAAGTGGGAGCCAATGTCGGTGAAACAATCTCTGTCGATATCAACCAGAGTATGCGGACTGATTCTGTCGGTTCGTTTGCCAATGTTAGTAATGCGCTTCAGGGGTCGGTGGGTACAGTTGTTGGCGCCGCAGCTGTACCTGAAGATGGCCTTCTTGATGCTGATGGCGACATTGAGATCAACGGTACGGAGATTGTTGCAGCTAAGGATTATAGTACAGCCGCATCACCTGATTTTAAAGAAGGTTTGGCTGGTGCAGGTAAATCTGCTGGCAGTGCATTTTCTATTGCCGAGGCAATCAATAAGGCACAGGATACAACTGGTGTAACGGCGACTGCAACAGGAGCTGAGCAGGAGATTACCGCAGCTACTATTTCATCAGCGGTTGTGGGTACTGGTGATACTTACACTATGAATATCAATGGTACACAGGTTTTCCAGCAGGGTGAAAGTGATACTGCATTTACAGCCGCTGAGTTAGCAAATGCAATAAATAATAAAAGTGGTGATACAGGTGTGACCGCAAAAGTGGGTAATGATGGTGGCCTCACACTGACTGCTGCGGATGGTCGTAATATTGAAATGACAGAAGAGCTTGGAGGTTTCACCGCAGCTGACTCTGATACGGTAGTAGGTTATTTTGGAACGACTTTAACTGGAGCTGCTGCTACTGGAGCGGCATTAACAATTACCAAAGGATCTGTTGAACTTTCATCAAACGCGGCGATGACTATAAAATCAGCTACCAATGACAATGCTGTTATTTTTCAAGGTGTGGCAGATAACACAGATGATGCGACTTCAACCACAACATTAAATAGCACCGATATCAGAACTGTTGATAATGCCAATGCATCCATTCAACGCATTGATGCGGCGATCACCCAAATTGATAGTTTGCGCGGTACTTTTGGTGCGGTTCAGAGTCGATTTGAGTCCACCATTTCCAGCCTTCAAAGTGCTTCTGAAAATATTTCAGCCGCGCGTAGCCGGATTATGGATACTGATTTTGCCGCTGAAACAGCCGCGATGACTCGTGCTCAGATTCTACAGCAAGCAGGTACCGCGATGGTCTCTCAAGCCAATGCATTGCCTCAAGGCGTACTCTCTCTTCTCGGGTAATTGAAACCTGACAATAGGATTGTGGCTCATCATTAAAGATGGGTCACTTCCTTCTTTATAGTTAAGTGAGGTCATGATATGAATGATATCGGACTTGAAAATTTACAAAGCATCTCTCTTTCTGGATTAAAACCAGCCGTCTCTCCTGTCATCAAATCAGACTCTGAAAAAAATTCTGAAACAGTGAAAAACCAACAGCCAATAGCTTTGAAAGAGTCATCAAAAGTTGACGAATCAGAGCTTAAACTGGCGATGAACCAAATAGATGATTTGATGAAAAATATGCAAAGGGAGTTGAGCTTCAGTGTCGATAAAGAGAGTGGCAAAACAGTTGTTAAGGTGATGGATGCACAAACCCGAGAAGTGATTCGGCAAATGCCATCAGAGGAAGCTTTGAAGCTGGCTCAAAGAATCAAGGAAGGCCATGATTTTGAAGGAATGTTACTGAATAGCAAGGTATAAACCTGGAAAAATAAAACAGTTTTAAT
>VAPF01004356.1_pt1 | contig 13090 bp, 8 predicted proteins | sample 3393931 | NCBI WGS metagenome assembly VAPF01 (sample SAMN08290437, study PRJNA428436) | hydrothermal vent metagenome | isolation source: Deep-sea hydrothermal vent chimney | place: Atlantic Ocean: South-mid Altantic Ridge | depth 2773 m m | reverse complement strand
GAAAAGGCGGATACTGAATTAGGTAAGCTGAAAATGATGTCGCCTATGTCTGCCGAGGCGACGGTGGTACGAAATTATATTGATTGGCTGGTTAACGTGCCGTGGAAAAAACGTACCAAGGTGCGTCATGATCTGGCCAAAGCTATGGAAGTGCTGGAGGCTGACCATTACGGCCTGGACAAGGTCAAGGAACGTATTCTTGAATACCTTGCTGTACAGCAACGGGCCAAGAAGGTGAAGGGGCCGATTTTATGTCTGGTGGGGCCACCGGGAGTGGGTAAAACCTCATTGGGCAAATCCATTGCGCGGGCCACCAATCGTAAATTTATTCGTATGTCGCTGGGCGGGGTGCGTGATGAAGCTGAAATCCGAGGGCATCGCCGTACTTATATTGGTGCCATGCCGGGCAAGATTATTCAAAACCTGTCCAAGGTGGAGACGCGTAATCCGCTGTATTTGTTGGATGAGCTGGACAAAATGTCCATGGATTTCCGGGGGGATCCAGCATCTGCGTTATTGGAAGTGCTTGATCCCGAGCAAAATAACAGCTTCAACGACCACTATCTGGAAGTAGATTACGATTTGTCCGACGTGATGTTTGTGGCAACCGCTAATTCTCTGAATATTCCCGGACCGTTATTGGATCGCATGGAGGTTATTCGTCTGGCCGGTTATACGGAAGATGAAAAAGTGAATATTGCCGAACGCTATTTGTTGCAAAAACAAATTGACTCTGCGGGTCTGAAAAAAGATGAAATCCGTGTTAGCGAATCAGCTATCCGGGATATTATTCGTTATTATACCCGCGAGGCTGGTGTGCGTAATCTGGAACGTGAAATTTCAAAAATCTGCCGCAAGGTGGTCAAACAGATTTTACTGGAGCCTGATATTAAAAAGGTCAGTATTACCTCACGCAACCTGGAAAAGATTTTGGGTGTACGGCGGTTTCGTTTTGGCTCCGCCGAAGAGACGGATCAGATCGGGCAGGTTACCGGCCTGGCTTGGACCGAAGTGGGCGGCGAGCTGCTCACGATAGAAGCCGTAAAGATGCCCGGCAAGGGTAAACACAGCGTCACTGGGCAGCTGGGTGATGTGATGAAAGAGTCTGTGCAGGCTGCCATGAGCGTGGTGCGTAGCCGAGTGAAGGCGCTGGGGCTTGATCCTGAGTTTTACAGTGACAGCGACATTCACATTCATGTACCGGAAGGTGCTGTGCCCAAAGACGGGCCCAGCGCGGGTGTTGGCATGTGTACGGCACTGGTGTCAGTGTTGACTGATATCCCGGTACGGGCTGATGTTGCTATGACAGGTGAAATCACGCTGCGTGGCGAGGTGCTGCCCATTGGTGGCCTGAAAGAAAAACTACTGGCGGCACATCGTGGTGGCATTAAAATCGTATTGATTCCACACGAAAACACTCGTGACCTGACAGATATCCCCAAGAATATTAAACAAAATCTGGATATTCGGCCAGTACGCTGGATCGATGAAGTTTTACAGGTGGCATTGCAACACATGCCTGAGCCGCTGCCGAAAACCAAGGCAAGTGGCAAGGTAGGCACGAGCCGAAAAGAACCAAAGCGTAAATCTATTCGTACACATTGATTGAGTTTTGTTTTTACAAAATGACCGCCCCGGTTTATTCCGGTGGCGGTTGTTTTATGTTAGGCACGAGAAAACAGGGCTTTATTTCGAAAGTGAGACTATGCTAATTAATACCTAATTGGCCCCAAATGCCCATGAATCCTTGACATGGGGGAATTGCCATTGGTATAAACCCATGCGAAAACACATCGGCCGCTGATACCTGATGATTACACTGAAAAAGCAGCAAAAATAATAATCGGACTGGCGGCGTTTTTGTGGGACTGTTCGAGAATGACAATAAATTATTGAAAATCACATAAATAACCACACAGAGAGAGGTATTCTAAGTGAATAAAGCAGAATTGATTGATGCAGTTGCAGAAAGTGCTGATATTTCCAAGGCCTCAGCAGCTCGCGCTATTGATGGTATGGTTGCCGCAATTACCGGAGCCCTGCAAAAAGGAGATCAAGTTGCTATGGTTGGGTTTGGCACGTTCAGTGTGAAAGCCCGCGCAGCCCGTACTGGCCGTAATCCCCGCACAGGTGAAGCCATTGAAATCAAGGCTTCCAATAATCCTACATTCAAGGCTGGCAAAGCATTGAAAGATGCCGTAAACTAGTCGGCTTTCCTGGGGTGCTTAGCTCAGTTGGGAGAGCGTCGCCTTTACACGGCGAATGTCGGGGGTTCAAGTCCCTCAGCACCCACCATTAGCTCATGCTGAAGTGATTGAACGTAATCGTGTTTGAGTTGAGTGATTGGGTTAAAGCTAGGTTTTTGTTGGGGAGTGGTAGTTCAGTTGGTTAGAATACCGGCCTGTCACGCCGGGGGTCGCGGGTTCGAGTCCCGTCCACTCCGCCACTATTAGTATGTAAGGCGTTCCTATCTGATGTGGGAACGCCTTTTTACTTTCTGCTGTTGCGTTTTTGAAACGATTGATAAAATAATCATATCGGAATACACCGGAACCTTAAGGTGAAATATTCAGTCAAAACGACAGTGAGATAAAATATACTTTTACATTAATACATATTCAGAATTAACCACGAAGAAAAAATATGCTGAGTTTTATTCGAGATCGTGCCCAGGGTTGGATCGCCTGGGTAATAGTAGGTTTGTTAATAATCCCCTTTGCACTTTGGGGGGTTAATGAATACGTTGGTGGTGGTGATAAACTGGTGGCGGCCACCGTTAATGGTACTGACATCGGGCAACGTGAATTTCAGCAGGCTTTTTATGATCAACGGGGTCGTATGCAGCAAATGCTGGGTGGCCAGTATGACGCGCAGCTTTTCGACCCACAGATAAAACAGCGGGTCATTAATGAGCTGGTTGATCGTGAGTTGTTATTGCAAAATGCGGATGACATGGGCTTCCGAGTCAGCGACCAAACAGTGGTAGCGGCGATCCAAAGCATTGATGCTTTTCGTGAAGACGGCGCTTTTTCTGTCAGCTTGTATCAGCAACAGTTACAAACTCAAGGACAGTCACCCACTGCGTTTGAACGTTATGTAAAACGCATTATGACTGCCGGACAATTGCCAGATGGTCTGGCAAGCTCGGCATTTGTAACGGATGCGGAATTGGATGAAGTGATCAAGCTGGAGAAACAGCAACGCGATTTTCAGTATTTTATTTTGAAAACATCACAGTTTGAGGATGAATCACTGGCCGATGATGCAGCAATCAACCGTTATTATGAGCAACATGTGGATCGGTTTTTGACGCCAGAGAATGTGCGTGTTGAATATGTGGAGCTGTCTGTCGCTGCATTAAAGAGTGACGAAGAGCCCAGTGACGAAGAGTTACACGAATTTTATGAAACCAACCAGAATCAATTCAGTGTGGTGGGAGAGCGTCAGGCCAGCCATATCCTGATTCAGCTGGAAGAAGGTACTGATGCTGTGGCCGCACGTGAAAAGGCTGAAGATTTGGTTGAAAGATTGAATGCCGGTGAATCTTTTGAAGCACTGGCCAAAGAAAATTCGGATGATCCCGGTTCCGCTGAAACGGGGGGGGATTTGGGCTATTTTGGGCGTGATATTATGGAGCCTGATTTTGAAGACGCCGCTTTTTCTCTCGAGTTGAATGAGGTTAGTGAGCCGGTATTGACCTCGTTTGGTTACCACATCATCAAAGTAACTGGAATTCGTGAACGAGAGGTGAAACCTTTTGTCGACGTGCGTGATGAAATTCTTGCGCAATTTCAAAATGATGCTGCAGAGCGTGAATATTTTGACTTGGCTGAAAAATTAACAAATCAGGCTTATGAAATGCCGGACTCTCTTAGTGAGACGGCAGACGAGTTGGGGCTTGAACTCAAGCAAAGTTCATTTTTCGAACGGCATGGCGGTACCGGTGTATTTGCCAACCCGCGTATTGTAACCGCAGCTTACAGCGACGACGTATTGAAGCAGGGTTTTAACAGTGAACCTCTCGATGTTGGCGAAAACCATGTGTTGGTATTGCGTTTGCTGGAACATCAAAAAGCGGATCGACGTCCACTGAGTGAAGTGAAATCACAGGTGAAACAATCGTTGATTCAGGAAAATGCGCGTGAAGCAGTGAAGGTTGCCGGAGAAAATGCCGTGCAGCAACTGGAAGCAGGAGAGTCTGTTGAATCTGTCAGTACGGCATTATCAGTAGACCGGAAGGATGCTGGCGCGGTTACGCGTGATACAAAAGACCATGATACTCAGATTATCAAGCAGGCTTTTCGTTTAACGCATCCATCCTCACCCGATAGTCCACGTTATAGTGGTGTGGTATTGAATTCGGGGGATTATGCAGTGATTCGCCTGAATAAAGTGGTTGATGGTGACCCGACCATAATGGATGTCGCTGAACGCGAAACATTAAAACGCCGTTTAGCAGGAGAGCAGGGAGCTAATGCGCAACTGCATCTTATCTCACGGCTTAAAGCTGATGCTAAAGTCAGTGTACAGAATGATGACTTGTAGTTATTGCAAATAGTGACTGTCAGGTCTCTGCTGCCAAGTTTTTCGTTTCCGGCACACCCACCCAAAGAGTGATCAGGTTTTGGGTGTGCCGTTTCAATGTGAATTAAGGGTTGAATCGTTCTGTAGGCACTATTAGTGAGTGACTGAAAATATCGTTGTCCCGCCATTTTTAGCTGAAACCCAGAAACTTAAGCTCTCGGACACTCGCCCCAGTATATTGGGAGGGTTATGTTGTCGTGGTACTGACAAGTGGCGAGTTATAAACGCAGAGACGCAAAGGACGCAGAGATAAACATTAAAAACTTTGCGCCTTTTGCGTTAAATACTCGGTGATTTTAGTACTTAATGCACATTTAGCTTGATTGTGCTGCCATGCCCGTAATGTTGTAACCCCCGTCTACATAAGTAATCTCGCCGGTAATGCCGGAAGCCAGGTCGGAGCAAAGGAAGGCAGCCGTATTGCCCACTTCTTTGATGGTGACATTGCGTCGCAGCGGCGTGTTTTGTGCGCTGTAGTTCAGCATGGATTTGAAGTTTTTAATGCCTGCCGCGGCGAGTGTGCGAATGGGCCCGGCGGAGATGGCGTTAACACGGATGTTTTCCGGCCCCAGATTGGCAGCCATGTAGCGCACGTTAGCTTCCAGGCTGGCTTTGGCCAGACCCATCACATTGTAATTGGGCAGCACCCGCTCGGCACCCAGATAACTCAGTGTCAACAGAGCGGCATTACGTCCCTGCATCATGTTGCGCGCACCTTTAGCCAGTGCAGCGAAACTATAGGAACTGATTTCGTGCGCGGTGTTGAAGCCTTCACGCGTTACGCTGTCAAGATATTCGCCTTCTAGCTCTTCGCGTGGGGCATAGGCTACCGAGTGAATCAGAATATCCAGGTGATCCCAGAAATCATCCAGTTTTTCAAAGACGGTGGTGATATCTTCATCGCTGGCGACATCGCAGGGCAGCACAATATCTGAGCCGCATTCGGCAGCGAGTTTTTCCACTCGGCTTTGCAGTTTTTCATTTTGGTAAGTGAAGGCCAGTTCAGCGCCCTCGCGGTGCATGGCCTGGGCAATACCCCAGGCGATGGAACGATTACTGGCGCAGCCGACGATCAGCGCGCGTTTGCCATTTAAGAATCCCATGGTGGATATCCTTTTTCGATTGGTGTCTGTTATGTGGGGCAGGCGTGCAACAGGTCCGCATGACTACCCTGCCTTAAGTTGCCGTATTATACGCAATGGTGCCCCAAAAGTGGTACGTTTTGTCCGCCCATGAATGATTAGGTCTGTGGACAGAGGGTAAGTGTTTACGCTGTGTGTTTTAAACTGGCGGGGAGTAAGGTTTGATATTCAAATTGAGAGGAGTCTGAATGGTTTATCGAGACCACAGCAGGACGACAGGTGCTTTGCTGCAAATAGAGTCTCTGCAAACCAGTTTTGCCACTGTTGATGGCATGGTGCATGCGGTGGATGGTATCAGCCTGGAAATACGACGGGGGCAAACGTTTGCGTTGCTGGGCGAATCTGGTTGTGGAAAATCCATGACAGCATTGTCTATCATGCGCCTGCTACCCGAGCCCGCTGGCCGTATTACTCAGGGCAGTATTTATCTCAATGGGGATGATTTGTTGCCATTGTCTGAAACGGCCATGCGTAATGTGCGCGGTAAACGCATTGCAATGATATTTCAGGAGCCCATGACCAGCTTGAATCCAGTGCTGACCATTGGCTTGCAAATTGCCGAAAGTATACGCGGGCAAAATAATGCACAGGCGGTGCGTGCGCGTGTATTGGAATTGCTGGAAGCTGTGGGTATTTCGGATCCAGTGCAACGTTATCATGAGTATCCGCATCAACTGTCGGGTGGTATGAAGCAGCGGGTGATGATTGCTATCGCGCTTGCCGGTGAACCGGATTTGTTGATTGCTGATGAGCCTACTACGGCACTGGATGTGACCATTCAGGCGCAAGTGCTGAATCTTATGCGCCAATTGCAAAAAGATACGGGTATGGCCATCCTGCTGATTACCCATGATCTGGGTGTCGTGTCGGAAATGGCAGATCGTGTGGCAGTGATGTATGCCGGACAAATTGTGGAAGAGGCGGATCGTGCTGCATTTTTTTCCAACCCTCAACACCCTTATTCAAAAAAACTGTTTGCCTCTCTGCCTGACATAAAAAAACGCGGGCAACGCCTGGAGATAATACCGGGGAGTGTGCCTTCGTTGGCTACCGGATTTCGCGGGTGTCGCTTTGTGGATTGTTGTGATGACGCGATTGATGTCTGTCATGTTCAATCACCTGCATGGATTACAGCGGCATCATCGGGGGGGGGGCGTTGTTTTAAATTTGATACGACTTATCAGCAGCAGTTTTCAATAGCAGATAAAAAAGAAACAGTGCCGGATCGTACTGTTGAACAATCAACGAAAAATAATAAGGCATTATTGACTGTCCATGGACTCAAGGTACATTTTCCCATTCGCAAAGGTGTGTTACAGCGAGTGGTGAACCATGTCAAAGCGGTGGATGATATTTCTTTATCGATCCCTGAAGGCCATACACTGGCATTGGTGGGTGAGTCGGGTTGCGGTAAAACCACAGCAGGAAAAAGTATTTTACAATTAGTAAAACCGACTGCGGGCAAAGTGCAATTTGCAAATGCGGAACTTACCGTTTTGTCATCGGCACAATTACGCCAGCACCGCAGTGATATCCAGATTATTTTTCAAGACCCCTTTTCCTCCATGAATCCGCGTATGAAGGTGATGGATATCATTGAAGAAGGGATGATCACTCAGGGTATAGGTGGAAATGCGCAGGCGCGTGCCGCGCGTGTTGACCAACTGCTGGAACAAGTGGGTTTGTCAGCCGATAGTCAATGCCGTTATCCACATGAATTTTCCGGTGGCCAGCGTCAACGTATCTGCATCGCTCGTGCTTTGGCGGTAGACCCTAAACTGATTATCTGTGATGAACCTACCAGCGCGCTGGATGTTTCTGTGCAGGCACAAATTCTCAATCTGTTGAAAGATCTGCAAGATGAACTGGGTCTGGCTTATTTGTTTATTACGCACGATTTATCGGTTGTGGAATATTTGGCGCACGAAGTGGCCGTAATGTACCTGGGGCGCATTGTAGAGCAGGGTGATGTGCAGGAAGTCATGGAAAACCCATTGCATCCCTATACCAAAGCATTGCTGGCTGCTGTACCGGTCATTGAAAAATCAGTGGAAAGTGTTGAACGAAGTATTGTGAGTGTGCAGGGTGAAATGCCATCACCCATAAACCCGCCATCGGGGTGTCATTTTCATCCGCGTTGCACTCAGTCCATGCCTGAATGTAAACAATATTATCCAGAGCCACGGTTTTTAAGTGAAGGACATATGGCGCGTTGTTTTCTTTATGAATAACCGATGTTGCGCAGGCCACAAATGTGCATTAAGTGCTAAAAATATCTGTTTTAAGAATCACCGGGTATTTGACGCAGAGTTCGCAGAGGTGCAAAGAAAAACACTCAAAACTTTGCGTTTATAACACACCACTTGTCAGTACCATGACAGTATAATCCTCCCAATAGACTGGAGTAATTGTCCGAGCGCTTTTGATATTGCGTAGGCTTCAGCCAAACAGCGGTAAAGTTTAAGATTGCCGAGTCACATCCACATACAGTGTCAACCGCTGCCCAGGTTGCAGGTATTTGCCTTTTTTCAACGAATTCCACTGCCGAAGCTTGGCGATGGTGACGCTGAATTTCTGCGCGATGCGTGCCAGTGAATCACCTTTGCGTACACGGTAATGCACCTGTTGGTGGGTGACGCTACGTGGCAGGGATACAAATTGTCGGTCTGCACGATTGGGTTTTTTTGTCCAGACCACCAGTTGTTGACCAAGCTTGAGTGTGTCTTTGGGCGACATACCGTTCCACGTGGCCAGTTGGCTGACGGTGACTTTGTATTTGCGTGAAATATCCCAGAAGGTGTCGCCGCGTTTGACGGTGTGGTGCCGTTTGTGGCCGTTCCGTTGGGTGCTTTGCAGGGCGATGCGGCGGCGGTCTTCGCTCAGGTAGTGTTTAAGGTTTTTGGTGGCCACGGGAATGATGATGCTTTGTCCGGCACGTATCCATTTGTCACGGATATTGTTGACTTCTTGCAGTAGTGCTACGGAGGTTTGAAATTTACGGGCGATGTGGCCAAGGGTTTCGCCTTCACGAATGCGATGTCGTTCCCAGCGTACACGGTTCTTTTTATCGACTTTGGCCAGGGCTGTACGAAATGTTTCTGCTTTATGGATGGGCAGTAACAGGGTATGCGGTCCCTTGGGGTCGGTGGCCCAGCGATTGTAGGCGGGGTTGAGTTGATACATGGTTTCAATGGGCAGTTCGGCCAGTTCGGCGGCCAGGGCCAGATCAATTTGTGAGCCGACATCAACGTGTTCGAGGTAGGGTTCGTCAGGAATGGAAATGAGTGTTATACCATGGGTTTTGTGGTGTTGGACGATGGCGCTGATGGCGAGCAGTTTGGGTACATAGCCTTGAGTTTCCTTTGGCAGGTCCAGCGACCAGAAATCGGTGGGGCGACCTTTCTTTTTGTTCTTTTTCACGGCGCGTGCTACGCGACCTTCGCCGGAGTTATAGGAGGCCAGTGCTAGCAGCCAGTCGCCGTCGAAGCGTTTGTGCAGACGTTCAAGGTAATCCAGTGCGGCTGTGGTGGCTTTGGGTATGTCGCGTCGGCCGTCGTACCACCAGTTTTGTTTCAGGCCATAGTGTTTGCCTGTGGAGGGGATGAATTGCCAGATGCCGGCAGCCCGGCCGGAAGAGTAGGCAAAAGGTTGGAAGGCGCTTTCCACCACGGGCAGCAGTGCAATTTCCATGGGCATGCCGCGGGCTTCGACTTCCTGCACAATGTCATAAAGGAAAGGGCGGGCACGTTCTGCCACGCGATCGAGATAAGGCTGGTGTTTGGCGTACCACTTGATATAGGGGCGAACGAGTGGGTGCTCCTGAGTGCCTAACTGGAAGCCGCTGCGCAGGCGGTGCCATAGGTCTTTATTTTCTTGCTGGCTTTCGAGTTGAGCGAGTGGGGTAATTGTATTGTTGTGACCGGTATCGCGACGTGCTTCTTCGATTGTCCACGGTTCATCAGTGCTGTTGTCGGATTCCTGATTTGCCACCAGTGCCCACCAGGGGGTGGCGGTGTCGGGCGTGTAAGGCAGGTGCCGGGAGCGGTGTCTGGTGGTTGATGTGTCAGCAGTTTTTGTGCTGCTCGTTGGTTGCGTTGTTGTAACGGGGGGAATATCGGCGTTTATGTTGACCGTTGTGTCAGTGTTTCCGGCATCGTCAGCCTCCCATGTTTTGGTTAAACCGGCCAAGCCCGCACACCCGGCCAGTAACAGTATGAGCAGTGAAGTGACAAGGCGTAAAAATGAAAGTGACATATTGAGTTTTCTTGGGTGAGTGTTTACGGAAACTTGAGAGGTAAGACAGCAAGAAGTTAGACGATTATGACAATAAATGTGTTCCACGTCACGTTGTCGGCCGGGGATGCTTGTTTCTTAATCCAGGGTATCTTTCCAGTGGCGTACTGTGGCAAAGACCTCAGCACCCGTGTGTAATTTGCGGCCGGAAAAGCCTTCGGCAGCACGGATGATGTCAGCTTGCTCACAGCGCAAAAAGGGGTTGGTGGCCTTTTCTTCCCCCAGTAATGAGGGCACGGTGGCTTGGCCCTGTTCGCGCTGCTGTTGCACGGTTTGCTGTCGTGCCTGGAGTGCGAGGTTATCAGGTTCAGCAATGCACGCGAAGGTCAGATTGTCTGCGGTATATTCGTGGGCGCAGTAGACTCGGGTGTCGTCGGGCAGGGCGGTGATCTGGCTCAGTGAGTCGTACATTTGCGCTGGCGTGCCTTCAAACAGACGGCCACAGCCACCGGCAAATAGGGTGTCACCGACGAAAATCATGCCGTGTTCATCAATATCGTTGGCCGGGTGATAATAGGCGATGTGTCCGGCAGTGTGGCCGGGGACGTGTAAAACCTGGAAATCTGCGGCCAGCGCTTCGATGTGAACATGATCATTTTCGGTCAGTGGCTGGCTGATGTAGGGGATGGTTTCACGGGCGGGGCCGTAAACTGGCATAGGCCAGCGGGCCAGCAGATCCTCGATACCACCGACGTGATCCCAGTGGTGGTGGGTAATCAAAATGGCCACTGGTTTCAGTGATTGTGCGGTGATGGCGGCGATGACCGGAGAGGCATCGCCGGGATCGACGATGACCACTTGCGGTTGATCTGTGTGCCGAATCAGCCAAATGTAATTGTCTTCAAAGGCAGTGATAGTTTGGACAGTGAGCATGTGCTGGTCTCTGTGACGTGTACCGGGAAAAGGTGAGTTTACGTGAAGTGCTGCGTGTCTGCATTGCCGGGCGGTGATTCGACTGGTGATGAGATGGCAGAGCAGGTATCGTTACACAGTGCGCGTGCCATGAACGCTGTTGTGAATGGCTGCTTCCCTCATTACCCAAAGTCACTTTTTGATTAATTATTGTGTTATCAGGCTTTAAAAAACGTATTACCCGCTGGACAAAATGTGAGCCTTCGCAGGTGACGCGACAGCGCTTGCGGGCCTGGTTTACTCATTTGCCCGGACGCTGGTTGCAGGCGGAGGAGCGTGCGCAGTTGCGGGCGATTTTGCCGACGCTGTTTGGTTATCACCTGTTGCAACTGGGCGATGTGTATTCCAAAGACTGTCTGACCAGTACACGTATTCCACATTGCATGGTGCTGGATGAGTGGTTGCAGGACACGCCGCCTGCTGGCGAGTGTGCGCGTAACGAAATTCGTGGTTCTCTGGAATGGTTGCCGGTTGCCACGGACTCTCTGGATACTGTGGTTATGCCGCATACGCTGGAATTTACCAATGATCCACATCAGGTTTTACGGGAGGTGGATCGTGTTCTGATTCCTGAAGGCCATGTGGTGATTCTTGCGTTTAATCCCTGGAGTTTGTGGATGATCTGGCGCGTGGTCTTGTGTTGGCGTGGCAAGCCGCCTTGGTGTGGTCGTTTTATCAGTCAGTCACGCTTGAAGGATTGGTTGCAATTACTGGGTTTCGATATTGTTGAAGCACGGCGGTATTTTTTTCGACCGCCGTTGAGTCATAAAGGTATGATGCGACGCTTGCGATTCCTGGATCGTATTGGTCGTCGCTGGGTGCCATTTTTTGGTGCTGGCTATGTGGTGGTGGCACGTAAACGGGTGGCGACACTGACACCCATCAAACCACGTTGGCGGCCTGCGCGCCGACACATTGCTTCGGCAGGGCTGGCGGGCAATTCACGTACACTGGGTAAATTGAGAGAGAAACGATAAACCATGAGTGAGCAAACGGTAGAAATTTTTAGTGATGGAGCCTGCCGGGGGAATCCCGGCCCAGGTGGCTGGGGAGCGCTGCTGCGTTTTAACGACAGTGAAAAAGAACTGTATGGTGGTGAAGCAGAAACCACCAATAATCGCATGGAATTGATGGCTGCTATTTGTGGCCTGGAAAGCTTGAAAAAGCCCTGTAAGGTGACATTGACGACAGATTCACAATATGTGATGAAGGGCGCGACAGAGTGGATGGCGGGCTGGAAACGTAAAGGCTGGATGACCGCGGCTAAAAAACCGGTAAAAAATGTGGATTTGTGGCAGCGCCTGGAAAGTGCGCTGAAACCGCATGACGTGAAGTGGTGTTGGGTGCGTGGTCATACCGGGCACCCTGAAAATGAACGTGCCGATGCGCTGGCGAATCGGGGTGTGGATGAGTTGTAGATTACGGTTCAGTTTTCTACTGAGAACGTTGTCGTGGCATTAACAAGTGGCGTGTTATAAACACAGAGACGCAGAGAGCACAGAGTGTTTCTGTGTTTTTCTTTGCGTCCTTTGCGTCTCTGCGACCTTTGCGTTAAATACTCAGTGATTCTTAAAGGTAGCGTGTTTTAGCGTTTAATTCACATTTCAGCCAAAAATAAAGAGTCATAAAAAATCATGCGTCAAATTGTTTTAGATACAGAAACCACCGGCCTGGAGCCTGCGCAAGGCCACCGTATTATTGAAATTGGTTGTGTGGAAATCATTGATCGTCGCTTGACCGGCAGTCACTATCATCAGTATTTGCAACCGGATCGTGAAATCGATGAAGGTGCCATTGAGGTACATGGCATCAATAATGAGTTTTTGCAGGACAAACCCCGTTTCGCTGATGTAGTGAGCGATTTTATGGATTTTGTGCGTGGTGCAGAACTGGTGATCCATAATGCGCCTTTCGATGTGGGGTTTTTAAATAATGAACTGAAACTGCTGGACTGGCCCGGTGGAAAAATAGAAGCACATTGCACCGTGCTGGATACGCTGGCGCTGGCGCGCAAGATGCATCCGGGGCAAAAAAACAATCTGGATGCTTTGTGTAAACGTTACGAAGTGAAGAATGCACACCGTGAATTACACGGTGCGTTGCTGGATGCGGAGATCCTTGCCGACGTTTATTTGTTAATGACGGGTGGACAGACTGAT
>VAPF01072100.1_pt1 | contig 13096 bp, 11 predicted proteins | sample 3393931 | NCBI WGS metagenome assembly VAPF01 (sample SAMN08290437, study PRJNA428436) | hydrothermal vent metagenome | isolation source: Deep-sea hydrothermal vent chimney | place: Atlantic Ocean: South-mid Altantic Ridge | depth 2773 m m | reverse complement strand
CCAAGCTCAAACAACAGCCAAACTGGAATCGCTAACAATGTTTGAGAAATAACATCAGGCGGTGTCAGTAACATCGCAACAACAAATGCTCCCAAAATAATATAAGGGCGTTTAGTGCTCAATTTTTCAACGCTCGTCACTCCCATGCGAACTAATAGCACCACAGCAACCGGCACTTCAAATGCCAAGCCAAAAGCAAAAAATAGCTTTAACACCGTATCCAGATAGTTTGCAATATCGGGCATGACAGCAACACCCTCGGGGGCTGTTCCCATGAAAAACCCGAATAAAACTGGAAAAACAACATAATAGGCAAATACCATTCCAGCATAAAACAGTAACGTACTGGAAATAACCAAAGGTAAAATCAATCGCTGCTCTTTTGAATACAAACCAGGCGCTACAAACGCCCACACCTGATATAAAATAGCCGGTATTGCCAAATAAACAGCCAAAACCAATGCAAATTTAAAGGGGGTCAAGAAGGGTGCAGTCACTCCCGTTGCAATCATGGTACTACCTTCTGGCAAATAGCGCATGATCGGCTCAGCAAGCAGCGTGTAAAGATCATTAGCAAATGGAAAAAGTGCTATAAAAATGAGTAATACCGCCAAAAGTATTTTTATCAGCCGATTCCGCAACTCCACCAAATGTGCGACAAACGGCAGAACTCTGACCTCGCTTGATGAGTCTAAGTCAGGTTGATGTTGGTTTTTTTCTTCCATAGCCTATTAATGCGCCATAGAAGGAATCATATTGGGTAAATAGGTTTTCGGTGGAAGCTGTAGATAAAACCCCTCTTCCCGCAACTGCTTGCTAACATCAGCAACATCGGCACAGGCCAGCTTTCTATCTTCTGTCAGCTCTACAGACATCACTAATTCCAGCTCACCCAACATCGTTAATAATGACTCAGGAATGCGTGAAAAGTCATCCTCCTGCTCAACAAACAGGTAGGTGTCATATTTTTTTCGGCCTTTATAAACAACGCACTTCATACAGTCACCTTTTAATCTCTTTAAAAATTTCATCTACCACGTATTATGCGTTCCAACACCTAAAAGTCAAAAAATTTATTTTAATGAACCAACCCCATATTTGCTTTTTTAACCTTATGAATTTCGTCACGCACACATGCAGCCTCCTCAAACTCAAGGTCACGCGCATGTTGATGCATCTTTTTTTCCAACGCTTTAATTTTCTTCTGCAGCGCTGCAGGTGACAGACTTCCATACTCAATGATCTCTTCTGCAACAGAAGCATAGCGCTTTGCAGATGACCCTGAACTGCTGGCATAAGCCCCTTCCATAATATCAGACACCACTTTTTTCACACTCTGGGGAGTAATACCATGCTGTTTATTATGTAACTGCTGCTTCGCTCTACGACGCGTTGTTTCATCAATAGCGTAACGCATTGATCCCGTTATTTTATCCCCATACAAAATTGCTTTGCCATTAAGGTTACGTGCAGCACGACCTATGGTTTGAATCAACGAGCGCTCTGAACGCAAGAACCCTTCTTTATCTGCATCAAGAATCGCAACCAGTGACACCTCGGGGATATCCAGACCTTCACGTAACAGGTTAATACCCACCAGCACATCAAATTTACCCAGGCGTAAGTCACGAATAATTTCGACACGCTCCACCGTATCAATATCGGAATGGAGATAACGTACTCTGGCACCATGTTCATTCAGATAGTCCGTCAGATCTTCTGCCATGCGTTTCGTCAGAGTTGTGACCAATACGCGCTCGCCTATCGGGGCACGCTTATTAATTTCAGATAACAAATCATCCACTTGCGTGCCCACTGGTCGCACTTCAATTTCAGGGTCAACCAAACCTGTTGGACGCACCACTTGCTCTGCAACAGCCGCTTCATTCTCTGCTTCATATTTCCCCGGCGTTGCTGAAACAAATATTGACTGTGGCGATAATTTTTCAAATTCGTCAAAACGCATGGGGCGATTATCCAGCGCGGAAGGTAGGCGGAAACCATACTCCACCAAATTGGTTTTACGTGCGCGATCACCTTTATACATCGCACCAATCTGAGGAATCGTCACATGACTTTCATCAATGACCAGCAGCGCATCATCTGGCAAATAATCAAATAGTGTCGGGGGCGCTTCACCGGATTCCCGTCCTGAAAGGTAACGTGAATAGTTTTCAATACCCGAGCAATGCCCCAGCTCGACCATCATTTCAATATCGTATTTTACCCGCTGCTCCAGACGCTGTGCCTCCACTAGCTTCCCAGCATCATTTAACTGCAGCAAACGTTCTTTTAATTCAACTTTAATCAGATCAATCACTGAGAGCACGGTTTCACGTGGTGTCACATAATGAGATTTAGGGTAAATTGTTAAACGCGGCACTCGGCGCAACACCTCACCGGTCAAAGGATCAAACCAGGCCAGCGACTCAATTTCGTCATCAAACAGCTCAATGCGAACAGCATCATGTTCAGAATCTGCCGGATGGATATCAATCACCTCCCCTCGAACACGGTAGGTTCCTCGCCGCAAATCAACATCGTTGCGGCTGTATTGCAGATCAGCAAGCCGGCGTAGAATTTCACGTTGATCAATAATATCGCCACGATCCAGATGCATGATCATCTTCATATAAGATTTTGGATCACCCAAGCCGTAAATAGCGGATACTGAAGCTACTAAAATAGTATCGCGTCGTTCTAGAAGTGCTTTTGTCGCAGAGAGCCGCATCTGTTCAATATGGTCATTAATCGAAGCATCTTTCTCAATAAAGGTATCAGATGCCGGCACATACGCTTCTGGCTGGTAATAGTCATAATAAGAGACAAAGTATTCAACCGAATTATTTGGAAAAAATGCTTTCATTTCACCATAAAGCTGTGCCGCCAAAACTTTATTGGGCGCCATAATCACTGTAGGCCGCTGCACCTTTTGAATTACATTGGCAATCGTATACGTTTTACCTGAGCCTGTGACTCCAAGCAGCGTTTGATACATCAAACCATCATTGAGACCATTCACCAACGTATCAATTGCAGTTGGCTGATCACCTGAGGGTTGAAATGCTGAAACTAATTCAAATTTTTTATTCATAAAGGATTTTGATTATCGGCTTATTGTTATATGATTTAGCGACCTACATAGCTCAGCAATTTGATCGGAAAAATCATGCACTTGTCAGAACGTGTCAAAAGAATAAAGCCATCCCCTACTCTCGCTGTGACCGCGCATGCAGCAGCTCTAAAGGCCATGGGCAAAGACATCATTGCTTTGGGCGTGGGCGAACCTGACTTTGATACGCCAGATCACATCAAAGAAGCAGCTATCACAGCAATCCATCAAGGCTTCACCAAATATACAGCCGTTGATGGTATCACTGAACTCAAGCAGGCCATCATAAATAAATTCAAGCGCGACAATAGTCTGAATTACGAACTCAATCAAATTTTGGTTTCATGCGGCGGAAAACAGAGTTTTTATAATTTGGTGCAAGCACTGCTTGATCCAGGTGATGAAGTTATTATTCCTGCACCTTATTGGGTTTCATATCCTGACATGGTGCTATTGGCCGATGGCCAACCTGTCATTATTGAAGCCGGCATTGAACAAAGTTACAAGATCACACCCGAGCAATTGGAAAATACAATTTCTGAACGCACTCGGCTATTCGTCATCAACAGCCCTTCAAACCCAACGGGATCCGTCTATAGCCGCGCAGAACTGATTGCATTAGCTGAAGTACTGAAACGCCACCCTCATATCATCATTGCAACTGATGATATGTATGAACATATCTATTGGAATAGTGAACCCTTCAGCAATATTGTGATGGCTTGTCCTGAGCTATATGACCGCAGCATTGTGCTCAATGGAGTTTCTAAAGCCTATGCAATGACTGGCTGGCGTATCGGTTATGCCGCGGGCCCAGTCAACCTCATTCAAGCAATGAAAAAAGTCCAGTCACAAAGCACCTCCAACCCAGCGTCTATCTCTCAAATTGCTGCACAAGCCGCCTTGGAAGGCGAGCAAAACTGTATACAAATGATGTTAGCTGAATTTAAAAATCGTCATGATTTTGTTGTCAATGAGCTCAACCAAATTAATGGCTTTGAATGCCTGAAGTCTCAAGGAACTTTTTACGCATTCCCCAATGTTCAAGCAACAATAAACGCAACTAAAGATATCAATAATGATGTTGAATTAGCCGAATATATTCTAGAAAAATCAGGGGTCGCCTTAGTGCCAGGGTCAGCATTTGGAGCACCAGGGTATCTGCGACTCTCTTTTGCAACCAGCATGGAAAATTTAGAGAAAGCACTATTCAGAATAAAAAAATTACTTAAATAATAAAAAACCAATGTTCAAAAAATCAATTAAATTTGATTTTTTGTGATAAGTGTCACATATTACGGATATTAATTGGCTAACAAAGGGCAAGACATGGATGTCAAAACCCAAAATTTTTGCCGTCGGAGCTTTCACGATCCAACGGCCTGTGATTATGGGTTCACTATAATAGAGCTCCTGACTGTGCTTGCTATTGTCGCAATCACCACAGCAACGGCACTCCCGCCCCTGCAATCTTTTTTCACAAAAAACTATCTAACCAGCCAAATCAACTCTCTGATTGCTGATATTAACCTGGCTCGCTCCGAAGCCATTAAACGCGACAACAAAGTTATTTTATGTGAAAGCAATAACGGCACACACTGCAGTCGCACCCAACAATGGCAATCAGGCTGGATTATTTTTAGTGATAGCAATCACAATAATAAAAGAGATACGAACGAACTCATTATTCGAACTCAAAATTCATTTAAAGGAGGTAACAACCTGCAATATCATGGCTTCCGAACAGACTATTTTTTAAGTTTCTATTCAACAGGAATCACTAGCAACAATGGTACATTCACATTATGTTCAGGAAAGTCCCGATATAATCGTGCGATTATCATTGCTCGAACAGGGAGAGCACGCTCATCACCCACAATGGTAAATGGTGACCCCGTAAGCTGTAACCAGACAAACTGAACAGCCCCATGATTTCAAGGAGAGATCAGGCATTATGTCCAAGGAAAAACGGAATTATTACCGGAGTAATTTTCAAATAAAAAAAACGAGCAATGTTATTTACCTAAAATTCAAACATACGAGCCAATCAATCAGTGGGGCATTTGATCTATCTAACTATGGGTTAGGTGTACAATGCTATGGGCTAGGCACACAATGCAATCAACCCATCACAATAGAAACTCCTGTCACCATTGAGCTTAAAGCTTTTGAACTTCACTTAAGCGTTCATGGAGCGGCTCGTTGGTGCACTCCTGTTGATGGTCAAAAAAACCAATACCGCTTGGGAATTGAGTTTGACTCAACACACCCTCAGGATAACAAGCTGTTTTCTTTCGCACTTCAACGTTACCTAAAAACAGCAATGAAAGCATCATGACAAGGAGGTCATATGCCACCCATTACAGATTGGCCCATTGAAGAGCGACCGCGTGAAAAACTTTTAAAACGTGGCTCCAATGCACTTTCAGATGCAGAACTTCTTGCCATTTTTCTCCGCACAGGAATCCGTGGAAAAACAGCCGTCGATTTATCTCGCGACCTGCTCAATGAATTTGGCTCATTACGCGCTTTGTTTAATGCAGACATCACACGATTTTGCCAGGCACCTGGACTTGGCCCCACTAAATACACACAATTGCAGGCCGTACTGGAAATGGGTCGCCGCTATTTAAAAGAGTCGATGCAGCGAGGCGACACATTAAGTAACCCAAAAGATACTCATAACTACCTGATTGCACGACTCAGAGACTACAGCTATGAAGTATTTGGTTGTCTGTTTCTAGACAACCGTCATCGTGTGATCTGTTTTGAAGAGTTATTTCAAGGCACAATTAATAGCGCCAGTGTTCACCCTCGTGAAGTCGTCAAACGTGTATTAACACATAATGCAGCCGCTGTGATTATCGCGCACAATCACCCGTCGGGTGTTGCCGAACCAAGCCATGCCGACAAAGTGATCACCCAACGCCTTAAAGAGGCGCTGGCACTCATTGATGTTCGATTACTAGACCATCTTGTCATCGGTGACAACAAAGCGGTATCATTTGTTGAACGTGGTTTGATTTAAGCACAGATATTTGATATAAAGCTTCGTTTTGCTCTAAAAATCTAAACTGTAACTAAATTATATTTTATTGTTGTAACTATTCAGATTGTAATCTGAATAGTTACATATTTTTTAAGTCTGTTTTGGAGACCGTATAAATGTCCAAAGTATGTCAGGTCACCGGCAAGCGCCCGATGACTGGGAACAATGTATCCCATGCCAACAACAAATCTCGTCGTCGGTTCCTGCCCAATTTACACTCTCACCGTTTTTGGGTTGAGAGCGAAAATCGCTGGATTCGTTTGCGCATCACCCCTAAAGGTTTGCGTATTATTGATAAAAAAGGAATCGACACCGTACTGTCTGAAATCCGCAGCCGTGGTGAAAAAGTCTAGGAGAATATTATGCGTGAGAAAATCAAACTGGTTTCTTCAGCTGGAACAGGTCACTTTTATACGACAACAAAAAATAAACGTAACATGCCTGGCAAGTTCGAAATTAAAAAGTTCGATCCCGTTGTTCGTAAGCATGTGATGTACAAAGAAGCAAAAATCAAATGATTGCTGAAGGAACCTCTGATTGAGTCGACCAGAGGCTCCTTAAAGTTTTATTCTAAAAAACCCGCTTGTTTGTAGCGGGTTTTTTAATCGTACTGATATTCAAATAATATTATGAACCAAACCATAGCCTATCGCATAAACAACAACCTTTACCTAAACATCACTGATCGCTGTACGCTGGAGTGCAAATTTTGCCCTAAAACACAAGGCATCAAAAAGGTTCATGATTTTGATCTGACACTGGAACAACGCCCCGAAATTGAACCAATCATAGAGAGTATTGGCAATCCAAAAAACTATGATTCTATTGTATTTTGCGGTTTTGGCGAACCCACTCTCAGATTAAAAGAACTACTCACTGTCGCCGAACACATCAAAAAAGAGGGAGGAAAAGTACGTATCAATACTGACGGACTCGCCAACCTATTTCATAAACGTAATGTATTACCTGAATTTAAAGGATTAGTTGACGCGCTATCTGTTTCACTCAACGGTCAAAATGAAACGGTTTACAATCAACATTGCAAACCGGCACTCAAAGGGTCATTCAATGCCGTGCTCGATTTTTTACGACTAGCCCCCAAATACGTACCCGAAGTGACTGTCACCGCCATTCATGGACTTGAAGGTTTAGATATTGATGCTTGCGAAAATCTTGCTAAACAGCTTGGGGTTGGTTTTCGTCAGCGAACGCTGGATATTGTTGGCTAGGAAACTGCCCAAGAAACAGATTATGATATCTGTTTATACACCCCACCCACCATAGCACTCCCCATAAGATCAGATACTGATCCTGCGTCCATTTTACGCATCACTCGACGGCGGTGTATCTCAACAGTACGATGACTTATATCTAATACTCGTGCAGCCTCTTTATTACTAAGACCATTAACCACCAACGCCATCACTTCGCGCTCACGCGGAGTTAACTGCTCATAACGCGACATAACCCCTCTCTTCAAACAATCCTCTTCACGAAACTCTATGTCACGCTGAAATGCATCGTTAACACAGCCAAACAGCCTGTCATTGTCAAATGGCTTCTCTAAAAAATCTACAGCTCCAGCCTTAAATGCACGCATTGCCATTGAGATATCCCCATGACCACTCATAAATATTATAGGAATTTTAACTCCTTTTTCAACAAGCAGATCTTGTAACTCCAAACCGCTCATTCCAGCCATACGAACATCCAGAACAAGACAGCCAGCCTGATTGCTATCATAGCGCTCCAAAAAATCATGTGCGGAAGAGAATGTTTCTACTGCAATGTATTTTGTATGAAGAAACAGCTCAATCGCCCCGCGCACAGCATGATCGTCATCGACCAGAAAAACAGTTGACTGATTATTTTCCATTAACAGCGACCGGTAACGTCAAACAAAAAAGAGCACCATGAGGCCGAATGTTTTCAGCACATAAACTTCCACCATGCGCCTCTACAATATTTTTACTGATCGATAATCCCATTCCCAGGCCATTCGCCTTAGTTGTAAAAAATGGATCAAATAGCCGGTCACTTATTTCCTCAGAAAAACCAGCACCATCATCTAGAATTGAAATAATAATTTTTTCTCCATCCTCATGTAGCGCCGTAGAAATAATCAACTCACCATACGCTTCCATTGATTCCACTGCATTACGCAATAAGTTTAAAATAACCTGTTCAACCTGAATTCCATCGACAGAAACCCAAGGCAATTCAGAATCCATATAGCACCGTAAAACTATTTTTTGATCATGAATATCAGTCTCGACTAATTCAATAACATTACCGAGCAAATTGTTAATATTAACCGATCGACGTTCACCCTCTTCTTTACGTACCAATTGACGGATACTTCTAATAATTTCACCCGCTCGCAATGCCTGAGAGCGACTTTGCCTTAGTGCGTTTATTACACGGTCAGAACAAGGCACATTATCATTATCAATCAAATTCAGTGCCGCATCACAATAACTGGAAATAACAGTCAGCGGTTGATTCAGTTCATGCGCCAGACTGGAAGCCATTTCAGCCATTACATTCAAGCGCGCAACTTGAGCCAACTCCGCACGGTGAGCTCTGATCACAGAAAAACCTTTCTCACGCTCACTTACATCCTGCGCCATCAACAAAAAACCAATTAATACTCTATGTTCATTCCATATCCCAGAAAATTTACACTCAATACATTTAAGGGCATCTCCCTTGTCAAGTTTGATGGAAAATTGAAACGACCCTTCAGTGTGAATTTCATCTGTAATTTTCTCTAGATATTCCGGCTCTAAAGCAAGTCTGGAACAAACATCTGTAATTAAACTTTTACTGGAAGCATCAAAACGGTAATCCAATATTTTTTCAGTCGCAGGATTAGAATAAATAATTCGATAGTTTAGATCTGTCGCAATAATTGCAGAATCAGCAGAATAGAGAATATTTTTAAGAATAAGTTTATCATTCAGGTCAGTTGTTTCAAGTTCTTCAGACTGATGAACATTTTTTTTGGAGGCGCATAGCAGTGGCTTGGATTCAAACATTAAATACCTGTACTAAGTTATGCCTACAACTCCATATGAATGGCCTATACTATTGTTTTTACTCGTAAAACATGCATATTTAGGAGGATTTTAAATTTATTCGCTTATCTTAAAAAATAGATAACATGCCTTTATAGTGAGCATAATAGTACATTTCCTTTAAAATTTTAAGTGATAAATTTACACTTATGTATAACTGAAAGTTAACTATCATCTTAAAATTAAGTATTAACCCTTATTCCCACCATTCCAAAACCATGCTCTAATTAGCCCAATTAAATGGAAAAATAATAAAAAGTCATGGAGAAGGAACATACCGTTAGGTAGATGATGGTATTGATACTGAAGCGGAGCTTATATAAAGGTTTGGAAAAAAAGTTCATCCGGTAATTCACCCTCCCACAGCTGGGTTATCGAGTGGCTTTACTTTGCCAAACCTTTTTTCTTGACTCATTTTACCTTTCCTGTCACGTTTGCATCATGCAAACACTCAACCCATTAACACTTCCATTAAATGGTCTTCACCTGATTGAAGCCTCTGCTGGTACCGGAAAAACCTACACAATCAGCACACTCTACTTGCGATTTTTACTGGGCAATTTACTCGATAAAGAGAAAAACCAGCCATTGCAAGTCGATGAAATCCTTGTGGTCACTTTCACTCAAGCTGCAACAGAAGAGTTGCGAGATCGTATTCGTCGTCGCATTAAAGATGCTCGCGAACTGTTGCTCCAAGGTCACAGCACTGATATTGCACTGACTAAACTCCTACAGAGTTGCCACAACAAACAACAAGCACTCGTCCAGTTAAACGATGCACTCAAGCGCATGGATGAGTCCGCAATATTCACCATACACAGCTTTTGTCAGCGCATGCTTCAGGAAAATGCCTTTGAAAGCGGCACACTATTTGATACTGAACTGCTCACCAACGAAAGCACTCTGACTCGACAAATCATTGAAGATTTCTGGCGTATCACCTTTTATGATGCACCTGCCGAATTGATTGCATTTGCCCAATCAACCTGGAAAACACCGGCTGGATTATGGGAAAAAATATCTCCATACGTCAAACATACAAACATAAAATTCTTACCCACAACGTCATTATCTGGCTTAACTGACTGCCTCAAAAAAGCCACTTCACTTTTCGAGCCACTCAAAAATATCTGGCATACTGAGCAAGAGGTCATTTGCGACTACCTGCTAAACTCAACAAACTTAAAGCGTAATATTTATAATAAGAGTTTACCCACATACATTTCCAATACCACAAAATATTTTTCAAATCGCACAACCCTGTTAAATCCACCCGAAAAATTCGAACTTTTTTCTATCACTAAAATTGAGCATTCACTCAAAAAAGGAGCTGAGCTTCCTGAGCATATTTTTTTCAAGCACTGCGCTGAATTTATAGCGTTGATTGAGTCAATACGCACAGAAATTCACCTAATACTCTTACAAAAAGCTATTACATATTTTAAAAGCGAGTGGACTATACGTAAACAGGAAAAATCTCAACTGACTTTTGATGACTTGCTCTTACAACTCAACAATGCGATTAAAAGTACGGATGCTGGGGCAACACTTATTAAAAAAATAAGAGCCCAATACCCCGCAGCCATGATTGATGAATTTCAGGATACCGACCCACTGCAGTACGAAATATTCAAAACTCTCTACTCAAATTCGCCCGAAAACAGACAGCCAAACAGCACTTTGTTAATGATTGGCGACCCCAAGCAAGCCATTTACAGCTTTCGTGGAGCCGATATTTTCACCTACATCCAGGCCAAAAAGTTTATTAACAACCCCAATAACTGCCACACACTAGGCACTAATTGGCGCTCAACTCAAAAAATGGTTCACGCCACAAATACTCTGTTTGAGCAATCCGGTTCACCCTTTATATATAGTGAAGATATCCCGTTTATTGCTGTCGAAGCGGCGGGGGAAAGCGATAAAGAGCCACTTATTATCGACAAATTTCCTCCCGTGCCAGTACAATTTTGGCAAGTAGAAAGTGATAATAGTAAAGCTGTTCCAGCCAATATTGCAAAAAAAGAGATTGCATTAAGCTGTGCATCAGAGATAACCAAACTATTGACACAAGGTGACCAGAGTATAGCCGTCATTGGTAAACAACCTCTTCAAGCACAAGACATTGCCATTCTTGTACGCAGCCATACTGAAGCACAGGTCATGCAAAATGCCTTGCGACAATATCGAGTCGCCAGCGTTTGCCTCAGCAGAGAAAATGTATTCAACACACCCGAGTGCAACGCACTCTATCGAGTACTCTTTGCAATTATTGAACCCAGTAACGAGCGCTTGCTTCGTGCCGCACTTTGCACGCCACTGCTGGGCTGGAGTGCTCACCAGCTTGAAGCAATGAACCATAGTGACCATGCATGGGAAAGGATTTTATTGCAAATACAAAAATACCACCAAAGCTGGCTAGAACATGGATTTATCGTCATGTTTCAGCAACTATTACAGGAGTATGGTATTCCCGACAGACTATTAAAAAAGAGTGATGGTGAGCGTTCACTCACCAATCTTCTGCATCTTGCTGAGCTGTTACAAAATGCTGCCATAGCACAGCCAGGTATGGAAAATTTGCTGCGTTGGTTAGACCTTAATCGTACTCATTTCGATGAAAATGAAGAGCAGCAATTGCGGCTGGAAAGTGATGAATCACTCATTAAAATCATCACCATTCATAAAAGTAAAGGCCTTGAATACCCAGTCGTATTTCTACCTTTTATCTGGAGCGCACGAGCTCAGAATAAAAACCAGTCTGTTATTTTCCATGAACCAATCAACAATCAACTCTGTGTCGACATTAACTCTAAAGACAAAGAGAAGCACCGTGAAATGACCAGACAAGAAGAGCTTGCAGAGCAGGTTCGCTTACTCTACGTTGCACTCACTCGTGCAAAATATTTATGTTATATCGCGTGGGGGAAAATCAAGGGCGCAGAAAACTCTGCACTTGGTTATTTATTGCATGGCGAGCTCAAAAACTTTAACGAACTGACTGATGCAGATATCAAGAGCCAATTATTAGCATTAGCAAAAATAGCACCCGATGCGATTCAGGTCAATCGACTGCCTGAGCCAGAAGGAAAACTCTATCATTCTATTGAACCCATAGAAAAAAACAATAAAGCCAGACTATTTAATAGCACAATAAACAGACAGTGGCGTATTACCAGTTATTCAGCGCTCACCGAGAAAAGAGGTCAGTCCCCTTTGATTCAAATGTCACCAGAGAGTACGCTAATTTATCAAGAATCTAAGGAGGCTGACCCCTTTTCCAGATTTCAGTTTCCCAAAGGAGCCCATACTGGAATATTTCTGCATAGTTTGCTGGAACGACTCGACTTTACAAATATAACAGAGTCGTCACTAAATCAGAGTGTCATTCGTCAGTTAACCCAGTATGGTTTCGATCTTTCATGGACACCTGTTATTGAAAGCTGGGTCTCGGATATATTAAATACACCACTCAATGCTACAAACGATTCACTTAATGCAATCAAATTAAAAAATATTGCGAATAGAAAAAAAATAGTTGAAATGGAGTTTTATTTTCCTTTGGCACAGTTTAATGCGAATCAATTAAATAAGCTTTTGATGCGCCACACAAACATAAGAACAACTTTGAACTTCCCGGCCATGCAAGGCGTGCTAAAAGGGTTTATTGACCTGATTTTTGAGCACAATAACAGATATTATATTGTTGATTATAAATCAAACCACCTAGGGAATCAGTTAGAGGATTATGCCTCAACTCAACTCAACTCAGCCATTGAAGAGCATCACTACAACCTGCAATACCTGATTTATACCGTTGCTTTGCATCGCTACTTGCAACAACGCCTTCCTGATTAT
>VAPF01011653.1_pt1 | contig 13121 bp, 14 predicted proteins | sample 3393931 | NCBI WGS metagenome assembly VAPF01 (sample SAMN08290437, study PRJNA428436) | hydrothermal vent metagenome | isolation source: Deep-sea hydrothermal vent chimney | place: Atlantic Ocean: South-mid Altantic Ridge | depth 2773 m m | reverse complement strand
GATCCGGCATCGGAATTCCTTGATGATATGCGAATGTGAGTTGTCGTATGAGTGGAATAGTACGCATGCTTTGAGCCGGACATTAGCGAGGAGATGGTTAAAGAACTTGCCGCGCGAAAGCTGCTGCGCGTGGTATTCCGCGACTCCGGCTCTGCAAACGACAGTGTGAAGATAAACGTTGAGCAAATACTCAAGCTCATATCACCGGGGACTGAGGTGAAGAGTATCTAATATGCTGAATGGGGAAAGGAGGTGACTCATGAGTACTTACAATATATACTGCGACGAAAGCTGCCATCTAGAAAATGATCACCAGAAAGTTATGGTGCTCGGTGCTGTATGGTGCCTGGCAGATAAAACGCGTTTAATCAATGCAAGAATACGGGAAATTCAGGTTCGTCACGGGTTGAGTCGGAATTTTGAAATTAAATGGACTAAAGTGTCACCCGCAAAAATAGATTTTTACATTGATCTTATAGATTACTTTTTTGATAATGATTTCCTCCATTTTAGAGCATTAATAGTTCCGGATAAATCAAAACTGCAGCACGAATACTATAACCAGGATCATGATACTTGGTATTACAAAATGTATTTCGACATGCTCAAGGTAATACTTAGCCCTGAAGACTGCCAACGTATTTATTTAGATATCAAGGATTCCAAGGGCGCATTGAAAGTAAAAAAGCTGCAAGATGTCTTACGTAATAGCGTATATGACTTTCACAGAAATATTATTGAGAGAGTACAGGTAATCAGGTCGCATGAAGTTGAAATCTCGCAGCTTGCTGATGTGCTTATAGGGGCTGTAGCGTATGTTAATAGAGGGTTATCCGGTAGTGCTGCTAAACAGGGCATAATTGACAGAATAAGAAAACGGTCCGGGTATGATTTAACTAAGACAACACTTCTGATGGAAAGAAAGTTTAATTTGTTTAAGTGGCATGCCAGTGAGGTGGGCATATGAGCGGGCCTCCAGAGTGGTTGCCTGAACTTGAGCCCTTTGACAAGTATGGCGGTGACTGGGATAAATATCTTGAAGCTCTGTATTCCTTCTTTAAGAATGATTTTATTGACAGCAAACCTTATTTTAAAGGCAGGAGATTAGGGCTTAAGAAACATCCGGTTGAGCATGGTAAAGAGGCCACGTTCTGGCATTTGATTTCAGAAGGCAAGGAAGAAGAGGAAAGAATTCCTGATTTAAGGCGCTGTGAACGTATTCGCTGGCCAAGGCCGGTTATTGAAAATGATGGTGATCCTGCCGTTAAAGTATGGGGGAACAAGAGAAAGTTAGAGACCCGAATTCTAATATGGCTTGAACAAGAGGAGTATCTTGTTGTATTAGCTGATCGTAAGGAATATATTCTTCCCTGGACAGCTTATTTGGTCACCAGGGATCATCAGAAAAGGAAATTGGAAAGGGAGTATCAACGGTATAAAAAAGCTAATGTCGCCCTTTAAGGGGACGACATCTTTACTCCTTCTACACATGGCAGATGAGCTAATTATATTCTTGCATTTATGGATATTGTTGTCAACTAAAAAATTTAATGAAAAAATTATGTGTGTAATCGAGTTTAAGATTTATAAAAAATGACCTTTTTATGTAATTTAGACTTGATCTCGTATAATATTATCATTTTTCTTCCAGCGGTTGTACTGGCTTGTATGCGGGATATTGAACAACAAGGTGTCCTCATCTTGTACGGACAAATGCATACGCCCCTGTCTCTTTTTTCTTGAATTATAAACAGATGGGCACGGGGCTTATAGTCTATGGCCCCGAAAATCGTTCCTAAAAAAAGTCCTTGTGCCTGTGCAGGAGCGGATGATTGTTTTCATAGACCTCCGCGTCAACGACCTCTCCTATAAATATCGTGTGATCTCCGGCATCGCATGTTTTGACTACTTTGCAGTCGAAATACCCGGCTGTGTCCGGGAGTATGGGGGAGCCTGTCTTGCGTGTTTCATATTCAATGTCTTTGAACTTGTCGGTCTTCCTGCCGGACTTGAACCCGAAATGCTTACCCACGGCTATTTGCTTGTCCGAAAGCACGTTCACGGCAAAGACACCGCTATCTTTGATAAGGTCATGACTGTACCGCGTCTTGCCGATGGAGACGGACAGCAGGGGAGGCTTAAAGGACGCCCGTGATACCCATGCCGCGGTCATCCCGTTGACCTTCTCACCCTTTTTCGTAGTTATAACAAAAACACCATTAAAGATCTTCCTGAATGCCTCTTCAAAACCACTCATTTCAGCCTCCTTAAGTGTTACTTTTATAATATTGTATCACTTAATAGAGAAGAGCGGAAGGGGAATAGCGCAGATGTGCAAAAGAGCAATAGTTCAACAGGCTGTGGGTGAGGGCAACTCATCTACACATTGAAAAGAAAGTGCATCACATCGCCGTTGCAGACGACATATTCCTTGCCTTCTGTGCTTAGTTTGCCTGCGGCGCGTGCTCCGGCTTCTCCGTCATGCTGAATGAAATCGTCATAGGCCATAACCTCTGCCCGAATAAAACCGCGTTCAAAGTCATCATGAATTACAGAGGCGGCCTTCGGCGCCTTCCATCCATGCTGAATTGTCCATGCGCGGACCTCTTTCACCCCGGCGGTAAAATAACTGATCAGACCGAGTGCATGATAACCACGGCGAATTATCAGGTCCAGCCCGCTTTGAGATACCCCAAGGGATTCGAGAAATTCAATGCGCTCTTCATCGCTCATCCCGGACATCTCCTCCTCGATCTTCGCGCAGATCTTTACTGACTCTGAATTCTGCTCTGCTGCAAACTTATGAACAGCCTTCACATGATCGTTGTCTTCAGCAAGACCGTCTTCATCAACATTGGCAGCGTATATCATCGGCTTTAAAGTGATGAGGCGCATATCTTTTGTTAGCTCCATGAACGCATCGGATTCACGTCCGGTAAAACTGATTGCGGGCTTGCCGGTGTTAAGATGGTCCTGCGCCTCCCTGGCAATATCAAGCAGGGGCTGAAGTTTTTTATCTCCTCTTGCCTGTTTCTCAAGACGTGATGTTTTGTTTTCGAGTGTCTGAATATCGGCAAGTACCAGCTCCATGTTGATAACTTCAATATCGCGCAGCGGGTCAACGGAGCCGTCAACGTGTATGATCGAGTCGCTTTCAAAACATCGTACGACCTGCACAATTGCCGACGTTTCCCTTATATGCGAAAGGAACTGATTGCCGAGTCCCTCGCCCTTTGAAGCTCCCCGTACAAGCCCGGCAATGTCGGTGAACTCCACAATCGCGCTTTGTACTTTTTGGGGCTTTACAATTTCCGACAGTTGATCAAGACGCTTGTCGGGAACTTCAACGATTGCCTTGTTAGGTTCTATGGTGCAAAACGGGTAATTCGCCGCAGCGGCGTTTTGGGCTTTTGTGAACGCATTAAACAGTGTCGATTTCCCAACATTCGGGAGGCCGACGATACCTATACTTAAACTCATGATAATCTCCTCTGAATAGTCTATGTATTATACGGCGCTCGGGATGAACAGGTGGAGCAGTAATATTTTCTTCTACCTTTTTCAGCCTAACAACGCGTTAATTATAGCATGTATCATCGGCGCGATGAAAATCAGGCGCATAATGCCTTTAATTTTCTCGATTTTTTTAAAAAAACGGGTCGCGACTCCTGCGGCCGGTCTCCCCGTGAATAAAAAAAATTGACAAATAAATTTATCGGCGGCACAATGTAAGTAAATATTCACTTACAGGAGACGCGATGAAGAAAAGAGCTGAAAAGCTTGATGGGGAAACAAGGAGAGCGCAGATTGCTCAGGCTGCCCTCAGGATTATTGGTAGCCGGGGTGTGGGGGCACTTACTACCGCAGCAATAGCCAAAGAGGTTGGGATATCGGAAGCCAACCTTTACAGGCATTTTAAAAACAAGGACGAAATTCTTAACGCCATGACTGAACAGATCGGCGCGGGGCTTGAGGAGAACCTGAGTGGCGTGACGACCGGGCCACCTGTTGCGCGACTAAAGAAGATATATAAGCTGCATCTCGAATATATAGAAAAAAATGACGGGATTCCCCGACTTGTTTTTTCAGAGCAACTCCACATGAGACAGCCCCATATAAGGGAAAAGCTTTTAGGGAAGATCAATGCCTACTCCCTCAAGCTGAGCGGGATAATTAAGGAAGGACAGAAGGGTGGACTGATCAGGAAGGAATTAAACCCCCCTGCTCTTTCTTTGATGTTGATCGGCATGGTGCAGGTAACGACACTTAAATGGTCCCTGAGCGGGTTCTCCTTCTCTCTGGTGGATGAGGGGATGAAGCTCTGGAAGGACTATGAGAAATGTCTGAAATTAAATTAATTTATTTGGCTCTTCCGTGAATTGTATGGATAAGATGAATGCCGTCATTGTTGAGTTTATACACAGAATCTATTTAGCTTTGGGATAAGTGAATATTTACTTAGTGCTTGCTCGAAAATGAGTTTACATTTTCGAGCAAGTTTATAGGAGACTGAAAATGAAGAAAATTATAATGCTTCTTACGTGTGCTGTTTTCGCAGGAAATTTGGCCTCGGGACATCCCGCCCATGGGGAGATGAGGAAGGGGCCATATACTCTTTCGGAGGCCGTTGAATACGCCCTCGAAAACAACCCCGGGCTTGCGGCATTGCGTATCGACATAGAGATTGAAAACTATGACATTGACAAGGCAAAGGGAGGCAGGCTTCCCAGTCTGAACCTGATAGGCAGTACAACGGGGTCCCGCTATGATCTTCCGGTCCTGCCCATAACAGGCTCGCCCTTTGAAGGCGGTTTCCCGGAGTTTGATAACCCGGTTTATGAGATCGGGTTATCCTTCAGCCTTCCGGTATATATGGGCGGAAGACTCATCCGGCGGGTGAAGATTGCTGAGATAAGCAAGTCCATAGCCGAGGATGGCTTAACCTTTGACAGACAGGAGCTTGTCTTTAACGTGACCAGCATTTATTACAGGATTCTCGAACTTGAGAGGGTCCTTGATGCAAGCTGGAAGAGAGTGATTCAGCTCGAGACGCATAAAAAGGATGTGGAACTTTTCCTTAAGGCGGGCAATGTCCCCAGAGTTGATCTCTTAAACACCGAGACCGGGCTTGCCCATGCCAGGTATAGCGCCCTGATTGTGAAACATAACCTCGAAAGCGCCCGTGAACTGCTGAAGAATTTCATGGGTATCGAAGATCCGGATATGGAAATCCCGGTTGTCCCTGAAACTATGAAACGGAGATATCCCGATATCCGGGAAAGCAGGGAAAAAGCCTTTTCCCTCAGGCCTGATTACAGTGTCGTCCTGAAGAAGCAGGAAATGGCTGATGAACGGGTGGGACTGATGTCAGGTGAAAGGCTTCCGTCCGTTAATCTCTATGGTGAATACACCGGGAACTCCGGGAATGATTTTGATTTCAGGGAAGATTGGCTTGTTTCCCTCAGGCTGACGATGCCGATTTTTGACGGAGGGGTAACAAAGACCAGGATAAACAGAGAGAGGAAGAAACTGGAGAAGATAAAAGAAGAGGAACGGGCTGTTCGCCTCAAAATTCTCAGGGAGATAAAAGACGCCCACCTGGGGATTGACAACGCACGGGAGAGGATAGAGGTCCTGACAAAGGCAATTGAGACCGCGGAGGAAACTCTGAGAATAGAACGTCTGAAATACGGAGCAGGGGCGGGTACGAGCACTGATGTCATTGACGCGCAGACTGCTCTGCTCAGGGCCAGGGTTGAGTACTACCAGGGCATTTATGATAAAGACATTGCCATCGCCGCTCTGGATAAAGCTATTGGCAGGGACAGGTATAAGGAGGTTTCGGAATGAAGAAACGACTTTTGATAGCAGGGCTTGTCATCGCCATCACCGCATTGGCTATCTCCCTGGCGATTCAGCTCAGGCATGAACCAGGAGAAAAGGTCATTATCGCATCGGGAAATGTGGAAGTCAGGGAAGTGGACATGGGCTTTAAACATCCGGGTAGAGTTACTGAGCTTTATACCGATGAAGGACTGAGTGTTGAAAAGGGGCAGATACTCGCAATGATTGACAAGTCTGAACTTGAAAACATGGTCCGTGAGCGCATGGCCCGGCTGGATGAGGTCGTGGTGAAACTCGAGGAGCTCAGGGCCGGCTCCAGGCCGCAGGAGATCGGGAAGGCAAAGGCTGATCTCGGTTATGCCGAAGCGGTCTTCAGTAAAGCCAAAAATGATTATGAAAGAGATCAGTTTCTTTTTGAAAATGACGCCATATCCGCCAGGCAGATGGATGCCTCCGAGAAGGCGTACCAGATGGCGCTCTCCAGCTTCAGGAAAGCCGGTGAGGTCTTGAGCCTTGTCAGGGAGGGACCGAGAAAAGAGAAGTTGCAGGCACAGGAAATCAGGGTGCGGCAGGCCGAGGCAGCACTCAGGGCATCTGAAGACAGATTGAAAGAGACCATGATTTATGCGCCGGTATCAGGTGTGATACTAAGGAAATATATTGAAATCGGGGAGACGGTTGCAGGGGGGATGCCTGTATACACCATTGGCGATCTCAAACATCCCTGGGTAAAGATCTATATAAAAGAAGGCAGGCTGGGGCTTGTGAAACTGGGCCGGAAGGCGGAGGTCAGAACGGATTCCTACCCGGAGAAGATTTACGATGGAACAATCACCCGGATATCATCGAAGGCGGAGTTTACTCCCAAGAATGTCCAGACCAAAGAAGAGAGGGTGAAGCTTGTCTTTGGAGTAGAGGTCAGCGTAAATAATGACGGGGATGAACTGAAACCCGGTATGCCTGCTGATGTGAGGATTCTTCTTGAATAACGAAGCGGTTGCAATAAGAACGGAAAAACTCATGAAATCCTTCGGAGACTACCGGGCGGTTGACAGCCTCGATCTGGAGATTAAGCGAGGTGAGATCTACGGCCTGGTGGGACCGGACGGCTCGGGCAAGACCACCCTGATGAGGCTTCTGACAGCGATTATGGAGCCGGATTCCGGGCAGGCCTGGGTGGCGGGGCATTCCGTGATAACCGAAAGCGAGACAGTCAAGGAAAAGATTGGCTACATGTCGCAAAGGTTCGGTCTCTACGAGGACCTTACTGTGATGGAGAACATCATCTTTTACGCCGACTTATACGATGTACCCCGGAAAGAAAGGCCTGAAAAGATCGAGAGACTTCTTGGCTTCAGCAACCTTACACCTTTTAAATCAAGGCTTGCCGGAAAGCTCTCCGGCGGCATGAAGCAGAAACTCGGCCTTGCCTGCGCCCTCATTCATACCCCGGAAGTCCTCTTCCTTGATGAGCCGACAAACGGTGTTGATCCAGTCTCCCGGAGAGACTTCTGGAAGATACTCTATGACCTGCTGAAAGAGGGTGTCACGATCTTCGTATCCACGGCCTATCTCGATGAGGCGGAACGCTGCACCAGGGTAGGGCTTATACATAAGGGTAAGCTCCTGATAGAGGACGATCCGGCGGCAATGAAGAAGTCCTTCGGTTATCCAATGATCGCCCTCTGGGCTGATGACCCGAGGGGAGCTATGAAAGTATTAAAAATAGTTCCAGGCGTAAAAAATATAAGCATTTATGGCGACAGGCTCCATATCGCCCTTGAAAGCTTGGAATTGACAGAGACGATAGCATCTGAGCTTCAGGCCGCGGCAATAGAGATGAAGAGTTATGGAAAGATTGTCCCCAGCCTTGAAGATATATTCATAACGATGGTGGCCGGTGATGAATGAGCAGAACATAGCCGTAACGGTAGAGGGTCTCACCCGTACATTTGGCGACTTCACGGCAGTGGAGGGTATAAGTTTTTCGGTGAGCAGGGGGGAGATTTACGGCTTCCTCGGGCCGAACGGCGCAGGCAAATCCACCACGATAAAGATGCTCTGCGGCCTCCTGCAGCCTACGGGTGGGGACGGCACAGTAGGGGGCTTTGATATTGTAAGGGAATCGGAAAAAATCAAGAAGACCATCGGCTATATGTCACAGAAATTTTCGCTCTACGATGACCTCTCGGTAGAGGAAAACATCACGTTCTTCAGCGGGATGTACGGTGTCACCGGAAAGACCAGGAAAGAGCGAAAGGAGTGGGTCCTTGAAATGTCCGGACTTAAGGACAGGCGGGCTGTGATCACAAAGACCCTGCCGGGAGGAATCAAGCAGAGACTTGCACTTGGATGCGCCCTGCTCCATGAGCCCCCTGTATTATTCCTCGATGAGCCCACCTCAGGGGTGGACCCTGTCTCAAGGAGGAATTTCTGGAGTCTCATTTATGAGATGGCAAAGGGTGGCACCACGGTCTTTGTCACCACTCACTACATGGATGAGGCAGAGTACTGCGACAGGCTTGCCCTCATCTACAGGGGAAAGATCATTGCCGAGGGGACGCCCACTGAATTGAAGGTGCAGTATATGCGTCGTTCCGTCCTCGAGATAGAGACGGACAGGACGTTTGAGGCACTTGAGGTCCTGGGCCGGAGCGGCATTGAGACCGCGCTCTTCGGGAGCCTGCTCCACGCTGTTGTCGATGATGTAGAGACCGCGACACCTGAGATCGAAAGAGAGCTTGGAAAAGCAGGAATTAAAGTAATCAGGGTCGATAAAATCATGCCGTCACTCGAAGACGTGTTCGTGACGCTGATAGAGAGCGCGTGAGATGAAAATATCGAGAATTAAAGCGATTGCAAAAAAGGAGTTGATACAGATCCGGCGTGACCCGCTGAGTCTTGCCATGGCCTTTCTGATGCCGGTGATGCTCCTGTTTATCTTCGGCTATGCAATAACTCTGGATGTAAATAACCTGGAGACGGTAGTCTGCGACCTCGACAAGAGCACGCTCAGCAGGGAACTCGTGGCGGAATTCGGCGAATCAGAGTATTTCACAATCATAGACCATGTCTACAGCCAGGGAGAGATAGACGGATATCTTGACAGGGGCGAGGCATTGGTGGCTATTACCATTCCACAGGACTTCTCTGAAGACATAAAGAAAGGGAGACCGGCGGAGCTTCAGGTGATAGTCGATGGAAGCGATTCAAATTCAGCTACCATTGCGCTTGGATATATATCCGGTGTGACCGGGCTTTTTTCCAAAAGGATTGCCGTCAGGCAGCGACCCCCTCTTATAGACACACGTATGAGGGTCTGGTTCAATGAGGAGCTTGAATCCAGAAATTACATCATCCCGGGTCTTATTGCGGTGATCATGTCCGTTATCGCGGCACTTCTCACCTCCCTCACTGTTGCGCGCGAGTGGGAGAGGGGGACCATGGAGCAGCTCATATCAACGCCTGTGAAGACCCCGGAGTTCATCCTCGGAAAACTCATACCGTACTTCCTGATCGGCTTTATTGATATGCTGGTATCAGTGCTTCTGGCAGTCTTTTTATTCGATGTGCCGATGAAGGGGAGCCTGTTTCTGCTTGCAGGGCTCTCATCCCTGTTTCTCTTTGGCGGACTCAGCCTCGGGATGCTAATATCTATCGTTGCAAAGTCCCAGCTGGTGGCGAGCCAGATAGCCATGGTGGCGACTTTTCTGCCCGCCTTCCTGCTTTCCGGCTTCATGTATGCCATCCCGAACATGCCCAGGCCCCTCCAGATAATCACCTATGCCATACCGGCACGTTATTTTGTGAGCATGCTGAAGGACATCTTCCTGAAAGGCAATCCATTGCATATGCTGCTTTTCGAGACGGCACTTCTCGGTATCTTCGGCCTGGTGGTCTTTGGCATAGCCAACAAAAAATTTAAAAAGAGGATTGAATAGCCATGTTTCTTCGGATAAAAGAGATGATCGTCAAGGAGTTCATTCAGGTGTTCAGGGACAGGAGGATGCTGGCCATCATTTTTATCACGCCGGTGATCCAGATGCTCGCCTTTGGTTACGCCGCCACCACTGACGTAAACAACATCTCGACAGCCGTATATGACCTTGATAAGTCCCTTGAAAGCCGGGAGTTGGTGCGGCGGCTTGAGTCCTCTGGATATTTTACAGTGAAAGTCCATGTGGAGCAGGCCGACGAGATACAGGACCTTCTTCAAAGGGGTAAGGTCATCGCGACCATCCGGATAAACAGCGGCTTTTCAGGAGACCTGAAGAAGGGAGTTCCCACATCCATACAGGTGATTGTGGACGGCACCGACTCAAACACCGCCACCGTGGCCATGGAGTATATAAACAGGATCATCATGGAATATTCCGGTGATTTAAGCAGGAATATCAGGCCACCGGACCCGATGATCGACCTCCGCGCGCGGGCATGGTATAACCCTGACCTGAGAAGTAAAAACTACAATGTCCCCGGTGTTATAGCGATCGTTATAATGCTCACCTGCCTGCTGCTCACCTCCATGGCCGTGGTGCGAGAGTGGGAGATCGGGACAATGGAGCAGCTGATGGTCACTCCGTTACGGCCCATAGAACTCATGCTCGGCAAGACTATACCCTTTGCCGCCATAGGGTTTTTCGATATGCTTGTCGTCACAACAGTGGCGGTCTTCTGGTTTGAAATTCCGATCCAGGGTTCCCTTCCCTGGCTCGCGCTCAACACGGCAGTCTATCTCCTTTCGGTCCTCGGAATGGGACTTCTCATATCCACCATATCGAGGACACAGCAGCAGGCTATGATGGCGACGTTCCTTTTCTATGTCCCGGCGGTGCTCCTCTCAGGATTCATGTTCCCCATTGAGAACATGCCCCAGGTCATACAGTACGGGACGTACATCAACCCTCTCCGGTATTTTCTTGTGATCATCAGGGGGATATTCCTGAAGGGCAGCGGTATGGACATTCTCTGGCCCCAGACATTATCGCTTCTTGTTCTCAGTATAGTGGTCGTCACATCAAGCTCTCTGCGGTTTAAAAAAAAGATACTGTAAGAATGGACGTGACAGGAGGAAACCGGACGAAAATACCGCCGGGAAGTCTTTCCTCTTATTGATCTTCCAGTATTTTTTGGAGCGAAGATTTTATCTGGGGAACCGGATGTCTTTGAGCAAGAATTTAGACTCCCTCATACAGAGACAGCCTCCTTTAATATTCTCTCCTTCAACTCGGGTCTTACTGTATCACGGGGAACAACATCAACCTTTCTGCCCAGTCTTTCCTCAAGAAAGATGGAGAGACCAACAAAATTAAAAAGGTCTGCATCTTCATCAAATTCCACAAGAACATCGATATCACTCGTCTCGTTCTCTTCTCCACGAACAAATGAGCCGAATGTTCCCACAACCTCTGCTCTATATTCCGTTCTTATATCTTCTTTCAGGGATCTAATTAAATCTATTATTTCTCTTAATGTTATCTGACTTTTCATTTGCATTTATTATATCAGATTCCGTGTCGCTGCGGTTTTCATTGTGGTTTTTATCGTAATTGTGCGGGATAATGAACCTGTCAGGTCCTGATCTGTGAATTAACTTCCTGCACGAATAACGGTCTTTATGCCGACCTGATGAATAAGGGAAAGGAGTAACCCCCTCAATCCCCCTTAAACTAAGGGGGAAGAATATATTGTGCTGTGGCGGTGGTGTCTATTACTCCCTGCTGAGGCAAAGGGGCAGTGGGGGTTAAAGATTAAACTGTTACTTCCTGCCGGATTTTGATTTCCCCTTGCATTTAGGGCATCCGTCTATATGACATGCTCCGCAGTATTGCTTTCCACAGTCAGGGCATATTTTAAAACAAGTGCTACAGATGATGTGAAGTTTGTTGTCGCATATAAAATAAGGCTTCTTTGGGTTAAAACATAACTCGCACGGCAAATCATCCAACTGTTTAATTAGCGGATTATAAGTAACGGGAAACGTTCTTGCCTCAAGCCTCCTCTTTATATTTATCCATAATACAGGCGATTGTGTCTCTATGCGAATAACCGACACGGGTTCTATTTGTATATTCAGTGAGTATTTGGTTATCAAGTCCTGGACCTTCCATTTGCACTCTGCTTCAATGGCATCTATTTTCTTTTCCAGCTTGCTCTCAATCCCTTCTTCTCTAATTGTCCGGTCTTCCTCGGAAGCTGCTTTCCCGGAATCGGGTCGATTCGACTTTTCTATTGCAACTCGCGCCTCTTTCTTGAGCGTCTCATAATATTCATGCACCCTGCGAATATCGCGGTTAAGCCTTCTCTCAAGGCTCCTGATAAAGTCCTTAAGCCTTTCCTTTACCATTCCAACCCCCGCTGAATATGAGGACTGAAATACTGTTTTGAGGTCATGTCTCTCTATCCCTGTTGATCCTTCTCCCGCCTCTTTAAGTTCGGGAAGACCGTTTTCAAACGGCTTGACGGACAAATTCAGTTCATTTATAAGGACTGGCGCAATGCCCTCACGCTTTTCATCTGATATGGCCGTGTATTTGAAGTAGCATAACAAATAAGAAATGGCTTTCAGCTCTGACTTTTCCAGGCGGAAGGTAGCATTGTTCAGGGCGATCGTATCATTCAGGTTTTTAAGTAGTTTTTCGGTATTCGGGCAGGAGGATTCGAATGAAGCAACAGAAAATGCTCCCCTGCCTTCCAACAATCCTGCCATTGCCTTAAACAGTTCGGAATCATATGTCGCCGAGATTGCGTCCCCGGTGTCATTGTAGTTGAAACGCAGCCTTCCGTGATCAGGAAGATTGAGTTTATCCGCAAGTGTCTCCGTGGCGAGAAATTCAAGACATCCGTCATCGGTTTCTTCGATAATAGCGCCGTTGTGTGTCAATATTTCAGCTATAACTTCGGGCAATGTCCTATTCATTTTATTTAATATCCCATTCTCTCTCTCCACAATATTTCACTTTGGGCAAGCCTCTAACCTTATTCTATGTCTCATAGTCCTCGCCAAATATCTCTTCATCGAGTGCCTTTGATTTAACATATTCATCCTTGGCATTTATCATTTCATTGCCGAGTTGGTCAAAGCCCTGTTTAAGGGTATCTTCATCTTTACTTTTAAGCCAGATCTCCATAATTATGTCTTCAAAGTCCCTGTCTTCACCAAGATGTCCGAGAATAGGCTCTATCTCTCCTATGACCATCTCAAACATGTTTATCTTGCTGTCAAGGATGTCTATGATATAATTCTCAAGCGTATCCTTTACGGAAAGGTTGAATAT
>VAPF01055475.1_pt1 | contig 13165 bp, 16 predicted proteins | sample 3393931 | NCBI WGS metagenome assembly VAPF01 (sample SAMN08290437, study PRJNA428436) | hydrothermal vent metagenome | isolation source: Deep-sea hydrothermal vent chimney | place: Atlantic Ocean: South-mid Altantic Ridge | depth 2773 m m | reverse complement strand
CTATATCATCGATAACACGGGCGCGGTGCGCTACGCCCATGTAAAGATGGACTACACTCAACGCCTGGAGCCGGACGTTATTATTGAACAGTTACAGTCTCTTTGAAAAATAACGAGATTTTTTTAGTTTGCTGTTAGGCATTAAAAAAGCCGCTTCTTTCGAAGCGGCTTCATCACCAAGCAAGCAGTATCTTCCCCGATACCGCCGATCACCAATTGATCATATCACAAGACAGGACACGCCCTATTGTGGCGTCAATAGCCGTTCCGGGTCAACCCTAAAAACAGTAGGTGTATTTTTATTCGCGCTAAAGGATGTTGATAAAAAACAGGCCAGCGTCAAGCGTTCGCCCGCTTCAACAGCCGTTACCTGATGTGGAATGCTGCAGTTATTCACCAGCGCCATGTGCGCCCGGGGTTTATAACTCTGTGACTCATCGCCGGCCGGATCGCTGGTCTGAAAATAACCGCCACGATAATTTTCGCTAAAATGAAAAACGATGGTGGCGAAATAATCCGGGCTGCTGTCCTGGTCTTTGTGTTCACCGATATAATCCCCTTTCTGCAGGCGATTCGCCTGACAGCGTCGTAAACACAGTTTTTCGGTACCGGTAAACTGTTGGTAGAAGCGCCGCATTTTCGGACTCATGACGATGGCTTCGATCTCACCGGACAATGTACTCAATGCTTCGGGCGAAGCCACATCATTGAAATAACGGCTAACCCAGACCGAATGACTCTCACTGGCGTCGCCACCGATGATGTGATCATAATTACTTTTCGCCAACAGATCGGCTAACTGCTGCCACTCGCTTTTCGCTAGTGGAATTTCATTTTCTGCAAACAACAGCGTCGCCTGTTGTTCAAGATCATACTCGTTGTTATATCGGGGCTGCGTGCTCATGTTTCAGGTCTTATCAATTTGTTAGCAACGATTCATTGGCAAACAGTTGCTCAATGGTTTCGCGCTGGCGCACCACCTGATGGCTATCACCATCAACCATAATCTCGGCGACACGTGGTCGCGAGTTGTAGTTTGAGCTCATGGTAAAACCGTAAGCCCCGGCTGACAGCACCGCCAGCAGGTCGCCCTGTGCGATTGCCAACTCACGGGCCTTGCCGAGAAAATCGCCGGTCTCACAGATGGGGCCAACCACATCATAAATTGCGGACGGTTGAGAGGACTTTTCAACCACCGGCACGATAGCCTGCCAGGCCTGGTATAAGGCCGGGCGCATCAGGTCGTTCATCGCTGCATCGACGATGGCAAAATTTTTAGCTTCGTTGTGTTTTATATATTGCACCCGGGTTAACAGGATGCCGGCGTTACCGACAATAGCACGACCGGGTTCAATTAAAATCTCAAACGCCCGGCCCTGCAAACGTTGCTTGATCGCTGCCATTTGCTCTTCCGGCAACGGCGGCGTTTCATCCTGGTAACGAATACCCAGACCACCACCCAAATCCAGATGATGCAGCTGGATATTTTTTTCTGCAAGGCGATCAACCAGCGCCAGTACACGATCCAGGGCATCAACAAACGGTTTTACTTCAGTCAGCTGTGAACCGATGTGACAATCCACGCCTTCAACCCGCAGATGTTGGGAGTCAGCGATACGCTGATACACCTCGGGCGCCTGTTCGATGGCAATGCCAAATTTGTTGTCTTTTAAACCCGTGGAAATATACGGATGTGTTTTTGCATCAACGTCGGGATTTACTCGCAACGATACCGGTGCCTGCACGCCTTTGTCTGCAGCGACCTGTTCTAATAATGTTAGCTCGGCGGGAGATTCAACATTAAAACAACGGATGCCGACGTCCAGCGCACGCCGCATCTCTTCCGCCGTTTTACCCACGCCGGAAAAAACAATTTTATCCGCACTGCCGCCGGCTTTAAGCACGCGCTCCAGTTCACCCCTGGAGACAATATCAAAGCCCGAGCCCAGTTTTGCCAGCACGTTTAATACCGCAAGGTTCGAATTGGCTTTTACCGCGTAACAAACCAGGTGTGGCAAATCGCCCAATGCTGAATCAAAGGCTTGCCAGTGACGCTCGATGGTGGCGCGTGAATACACATAACAGGGTGTTGCCCAATCATCAATGTGCGAGCTTATATCGACCTCTTCTACCCACAATCGGCCATTTTTGTAATTAAAAAAATCCATACTGTCTCTTTTATTGCGTTGTGTTTTCTGACTTTTCATCCGGCAAATATAAATCGCCCTGCATGCCGCAGGCCGATAATACTAATAGAGACAATAAGACTAAAATCTTCACCGCTTTTAAATAATTTATTTTCATTGTGATTTAGCGAATATTATTACAATATTCGATTCACAACGAAACCCTTTATTAGCAAACTGCTGAAAAATACTAAGCAAAACACAACCCCCGGAAGACCAAACAAGATGTCCGAATTAGATTCCATCATTATCGAAACACAAGAACAACCCGATGCCGCCGTTATCTGGTTACACGGGCTGGGCGCGGACGGTAGTGATTTTGTACCAATCGTCGAGCAGCTACAACTACCTTCGCATTACGCCATCCGCTTCATTTTTCCACACGCTCCGCTGCGGCCGATCACCATCAATCAGAGTTACCAGATGCCAGGCTGGTATGACATCAGCAGTCTTTCCATCGTCGAGCAGGAAGACGAAGCCGGCATCCGCGAGTCTTCAGCCATATTAAAAGAGCTTTGCGAAGAACAGGAAGCTGGCGGTATCGATGCCAGCCGGATCGTCCTCGCCGGTTTTTCACAGGGCGGCGCCATCGCCCTGCATTGCGGTTGTCGCTACCCCAGAGTGCTGGGCGGCATCATGGCGTTATCAACATACTTACCGTTACCGGAAACGCTTGCCGATGAGATCAGCGAAACTATGGCCGACACACCGATATTTATGGCACATGGTCGACAGGACAACGTAGTGGCCTACGAATATGGCCATCAGAGCAAGGATCAACTTACCGCTTTAGATATCGATGTCCACTGGCACGAATATGACATGGAACACTCAGTATGTATTGAAGAAATTCAACATATACGTCAATGGCTTACAGAAACTCTGTAAATGTTTTTTAACTCTGTTTACAAAAGTTTACATAAATATAAGTTCAAAACCATTCGCCTTTCACTGCCAGTTTGACTATTATCTTAAACACTATCCAGAAATTATTCATTGATCGCTACGATGAATCTTCAGGATTAACTATCAGGGCGGTTTTAAATATGGATAAATCAGAGTTAAAACTAAGTATCGGTTTAGCACCAGCAGAACCTTTATGGAAGCTGGCTCCTACGCGTGATAAAGAAGGCGGTCCAGTAAGCGACCTTTTAATGATCATTCCCAAACTTAAAACCAAACCTGAACAATACATTAAAGATACGCTGGCGAATATTGAGTTTGCACTCAAACAATTCAGCAATGAAGTTTTATTCGCCAACGTCGATATGAAACTGAATACCTTATGGGTCTCTTTTAAAGCCGTACCCGGTGTTTATGGTGACATTGTTTCTACACTAAGAACAAACGTCCCTGAAGCAGTACTGGTTGGCGATACCCATTCCCGCGTACATAAAGATTAACAAAAAGGATTAACTATGTCACAAACTGCAATGGATGCTTCTGCATTCTCGGAAATGAAAGAATTAATGGGTGATTCATTAAACGAAATAATCTCATTATGCCTGCAAAGCTTACCCGAACAATTAAGCGCTATCGAAGATGCTATCGATAAAAATAATGCTGAGTCATTATTCAACGTCTCACACAGAATGAAAAGCGCCAGCGGCAGTATCGGCGCTTTCGGCCTGGCTGAAAAAGCCGAAACCCTCGAACTTATCGGCCGCGACGGATCAACACAGGTATCTGATCAGGCTATCGACGAACTGCGTGATGCCACCGAACAGGTGATTACTTTTCTGAGTACCGAGATCAATAATTAATTTAACGAATTACGGTACTCAACCGGCGACTTGCCCGTCCACTTTTTAAACGCGCGAGAAAACGCACTCTGTTCTGAAAAGCCCAATAAAAAAGCAATATCACTCATGCGATTCACCGGGTTTTCGATATATTGTTTTGCCACCATTTCGCGCACACCATCGAGTAAAAACCTGAACGTGGTTTTATGTTCTTTTAGTCGACGCTGCATACTACGTTCGCTCAAGTTCAACTCACTGGCAACCAGCCTGTCGGTAACCTGACCGTCCGGTAAATTATCCAGGATTATCGACTGCACCTGTTGCACGATATCACCCTGTTTAATTTCGACGAGATATTTCATCAGCATCTCATCATGCATCAGGGCTATCTGTTTGTTACCCGACGGTAACACAAGATCCGCATCTGCTCTGGCAATAGTCAGACAGGTTTGTTCAGCGTCAAACTGCACCTCCGTGCGAAAATAGTCTGTTATCTTTTTTGAACATTCCGGCTCAGGATGCGCCAGACATATCTGGGTGGCGATCAGCTCATCACCAAAATTAAATCGACACATACGCATCAGAACAGTGAGGATCAGATCATGGTGTTGCGGCAGAGTAAAAACTGAGTCTTCCAGATCAACCATTACTTTCAGACCTGCTGGTGTATCGCTTATCTCCAGACTTAAATCTTCTGTCACCACATGAATATATCGAACGGCGCGTTTAAAAGCACGGCGCAAGGTAGAGCTTGCCAGCCAGGCGTAACCTAAAGCACCGATCTGTGACGGATGCCAGAACTTTGCCATGTCGATAGCAAAACAGGGGTCTTCAATAACACCTGCCGTTTGCTCCCAAAGCGCATCAACACAATGAATGCTTATCCGCGCATTTGGATTTAGTAACAGTTCAGGATTAATGCCTGCCTTTTTATATAAAGGTTCCGGGTTTATATCAACGCTTTCTAAATATTTCCATAACATATTTGTTGCTGGGGCAAAATGCGTTAAAGACATAGTTATTTCCTTATTAATACAAAGTCGTTATTTTTTTACCAGTTAAGCTCTTGCCCTGGCGATAGCTTTTCTCACCTGCTCCGGTGCAGTACCGCCGACATGATTGCGCGATTCAACCGAGCCTTCAAGTGTTAATACGTCAAACACATCGACTTTAATTTTATCGGAAAACTGCTGCAGTTCTTCGAGTGTCAGCTCACTTAAATCTTTACCGGTACTCACACCCATGGCCACCGCTTTACCAACCACTTCATGCGCATCACGAAACGGCAGGTTTTGTCGTACCAGATAATCGGCCAGATCGGTCGCCGTCGAAAAACCCTGTTTCGCCGCTTTGTACATGTTGTCGTGTTTGCAAATAATCGCCGGTATCATATCGGCAAAAGCACGCAAGCAGCCAAGCACGGTATCGACCGTATCAAACAATGGCTCTTTATCTTCCTGATTGTCTTTATTGTATGCCAATGGTTGCGATTTCATCAACGTTAACAGACTCACCAGGTTGCCATTAACCCGACCGGTTTTACCTCGTACCAGCTCCGGCACATCGGGGTTTTTCTTCTGCGGCATGATTGAAGAGCCAGTGCAGAAGCGATCAGGTAGCTCGATAAAATCAAACTGGGCCGATGACCAGATCACCAGTTCTTCTGACATACGTGACATATGCACCAGTAAGATAGCCGCGCTAGCGCAAAATTCGATGGCAAAATCACGATCACTGACCGAGTCCAGTGAATTCTGTGTTGGTGCGGTAAACCCCAGTTCGCTTGCGGTGAATTCCCGGTCGATGGGGTAACTGGTACCTGCCAGTGCCGCTGCACCTAATGGCGACATATTCATACGTTGTTGGCAATCAATAAAACGTGAAATATCACGGCTTAACATTTCATACCAGGCCATAACATGGTGACCAAAAGTAACCGGCTGCGCAACCTGCAAGTGTGTGAAACCGGGCATGATTGACGCCGCTTCACGCTCTGCCACGTCCAGAATGCCGTGCTGCAGGCGTTTGATCTCATCCACAATAAAATCGATTTGCTCACGCAGATATAGACGAATATCTGTCGCCACCTGGTCGTTTCTTGAGCGCCCGGTGTGCAGACGCTTGCCGGCGTCACCGATTAATTCGGTCAGCCGTGCTTCGATATTCATATGCACATCTTCGCGCTGGATTGACCAGTCAAATTTTCCTTCGCCAATTTCCTGCTCGACCGCATCCAGACCACCCAGGATAGCGCTTAAATCGTCATCACTGAGCACATCTATTTTGTGCAACATTTTTGCATGCGCCCGCGAACCGGCTATATCCTGTTTATACATGCGCTGATCAAACTGCACCGAAGCGGTGAAAGCCTCAACAAAAGCATCCGTCTGTTCACTAAAACGGCCACCCCATGCTGAATTTGTTGTGGTATTGGAAGGTTCTTTTTTATCACTCATAATTTTATTTCGGTGTTATTACTCAAGTTAGCCCGTCATTTTTTTGCAGTATAACAAACCCGGTCGGCCCATATTCTCTACCGATAAAAACAGCAATTAAACTTATTCGGCTTGCTTTCCGCCAGCGCTCGTCTATTTAATGTAAATGACTGAAAACACAGCGAAAAACCACTCGAGCAATAATAACGAGATAACGTCCTGTTTGCTACCCAACTTTTGTGAGATTCGTAATCTTTTCATTGCTGTTTTGCTCACCGAGGTACTGGCGATCATCTTTGCCATGGCCGCGTCATCTGCCAGTGTACAATTCTGGGACTATCTGGCGATATCGTCGTTATTAATGTTATGGATAACATTATTAAATGTTGCCAGTCTGTGCGCACTGCGTAACTGGTTACACCAGCAAAAGCAGAACCATTGCCTGATCATTTCATTTACGTTGATGATGTCCATCAGCCTGCTGGTCGCCTTGCTTGCCAGTGAAGTGAAAGAGCTGTTATACCTTGCCACCGAAGATAGCCTGCTTATCCTCCGCGTGATGACCATCAGTGCGGTCATTTATTTTCTTTTATTGCGCTATTTCTACATCCAGCAGCAGTGGCGGATAAACTTGCAGGCGCAAAGTTGCGCTGAAATTCAGGCGCTGCGCGCACGCATCCGCCCACATTTTCTGTTCAACAGCATGAACACTATTGCCAGCCTGATTGCCATTTCGCCGGAAACCGCAGAAACCGCCATCGAAGACCTTTCCGACCTGTTTCGCGCCAGCCTGAGCGAAAAAAACATGAATCACCTGGGTGATGAGATCGAGCTCACCAAAAGTTACCTGGCGATTGAAACATTACGTTTGGGCGATCGCCTGCAAATCGAATGGCAGATTGATGATAATTTGCTGGATGTCGAAGTTCCTTCGCTTTGTATTCAACCCCTTGCAGAAAATGCGGTTTATCATGGCATCGAACCTATCGCAGAAGGTGGAAAAATTCTCATTTCTGCGCTACAAATAGATAATAAGTTGAAGTTATCCGTCAGTAACCCGTTGACACCAGAAAATCAGTCTCTGACATCTAAGCCGGGTAACCAGATGGCACAGGATAATATTCGACAGCGCCTGAAACTTGTCTACGACAATAAGGCCGAGTTCAACATAAATGACACCAAAGAAAGTTACACCGTTTCACTTTTAATCCCTTTGGACACAATTTCTTTGGAAAATAAACATGAACGTTTTGATAGTTGATGACGAACACCTTGCCAGACAACGCCTGAGAAAACTACTTTCAAGTACCGTCGGCTGCCAGATTATCGGCGAAGCCGAAACCGGTGAAGATGCTCTGCGTAAAACCCAGGCCTCGCAACCTGACGTTGTATTAATGGATATCCGCATGCCCGGCATGGACGGTATCGAAGCGGCCAGTTATATAAACCGCATGGACAAACCGCCTGCCATCATTTTTACCACTGCTTACAGTGAACACGCTTTAAAAGCTTTTGAAACACACGCTATCGATTACCTGCTAAAACCGATCAAACAAAGCCGCCTGGAAGCGGCCTTAGATGCGGCAAAACGGATGAACAAGGCGCAACTAAGCAAACTTCGTGAGGATGAAACCGAAGGTGCCCGCGAGAAAATCTGCGTAAAGTGTCGTGGTTCACTTGAGCTGATTGCGGTTGAGGAGATTATCTATTTCAAGGCTGACCAGAAATATGTCACGCTGCGCACCGCCGAACAGGAGTACTTGATTGAAGAATCACTGAAAACTCTGGAGCTGGAATTTACTTTTCACTTTATGCGCATACACCGCAACGCTCTGGTCGCACATAAAATGTTACACGGTTTAACAAAAAACAGTGACGGTCATGCCTGCATCAATTTCCACGAAATCGATGACCTGCTGGAAGTCAGCCGTCGCCATCTACCTCTCATTCGTAAAAAACTAAAATCATCTAAAAATGGTGCAACATAACAATTTAATATCACTATGAGAGCTTTGCACAATGTAAAATATTCAGGCGAAGCCAGCACGTACTGTTAAAATTACAAAAATGAATCCGGCCAAATCGCTGTCTAACAAAACCATTCTCATCACTCGCCCCCCTGGCCGCGAGACACATTTGCGACGATTAATTAAACAGGCCGGTGGTAACGTCATTCATTACCCGGTTTTCCATATTCAACCACCACCGGCGCTTGATATTACACAGCTGATCAATCTTCGAGAGAAGTTACACAGTTTCACTGTAGCTATTTTTATCAGTCCGACAGCTGTCGAGCAGAGCCAGATTTATTTTCCTGCCCTGCCCGAACACTTCACTATTGTGGCTATCGGCTCTAAAACGACCGAGGCACTGCGACAGCAGAATATTCCTGTCGATATCGAAGCTGCTGAACATAATACTGAATCTTTATTAAATGACCCTTTTTTTCAGATGCCAAAACTACAGGGGCAACGTATCCTGATTTTTCGTGGCAGCGGTGGCCGCGCATTACTTGGCGACACGCTTATTCGCCGCGGCGCTCAGGTACGTTATGTAGAAACTTACCAGCGTGAGTTACCACCACATCCACGGCTTAGCGAACAGCAAATTTTACACATCAGCGCCATCACCATCAGCAGCAACGAAGGTCTGGACAATCTCATCACCTTGATGGAAGACCCCAGCCTGCTCATTGATACTCCATTGGTGGTGCCTTCTCCACGTGCGCAGACACTGGCTAGACAACATGGATTTAAAAAAATTATCGCTGCACATAATGCTACCGACGAAGCCGCATTAGAGGCTTTAGTCCATTATTTTTCGACTTTAAATTAGTCCTTTTAAAACCGACTATTACTATAATTCTTTCTTTAGATGCGATAATCTATAAACTCTGGGTAAAAACAAACTAACAGGTAATCAAAATGAATCGACTGTTATACATATTGCTAATCTCTGCAATTACCATTGTCGGTTTTACCATGTTTCAGCATAAAGATATGGGGCATATCAATGTTAGTTTCGCCGGTCATTCTTTTGAAACCAATTTGCTTGTTTTTGGTGCTGCTGTTTTATGTGTTTTATTCGCTTTTCTAGTATTAATTAAAAGCTGGCAGTTAATCAGGAATGCTTTTCTCTATATTGGTAACCAGCGGAAAAAACGTCTCTCTGAAAAAGCACGCTTATCACTTTCTCAAGGTTTAACCGAATACGCCGAGGGACGCTTTGAGCAAGCGGAAAAAACGTTACTTCAGCAAGTTAAATACAGCGATAATCGACTGCCGATTTATCTGACCGCTGCTCGCGCTGCACAACAGCTTGGTGCCCATGATCGACGTGATGAATATTTACACAACGCACTCACGGAAGCACCCGATGCAGATATTGCTATCGGTCTAACCAAGGCTGAGCTGCAACTGGCTCATGAACAAAATGAACAGGCACTGGCCACGCTCACTCAACTAAATCAGCTTTCTGAAAATCACACTTATATCCTGACCTTGCTGGCCAATACATACAAACACCTGCAAGACTGGGATAAACTCAAAAAGATTCTTCCCGCGTTTAAAAAATACGGCAAGTTATCTGCTGAAAGTTTTCTTTCTTTTGAAATCGCGGTCTGTAATGGCCAGCTCAGCAACCTTACAAAAAACCAGGACAGTGACCTGCTAATCGACTACTGGAAAGACGTACCTCAACATCTAAGAACATTGCCAGCTGTTATCGAACATTATGCAAAATTATTAATAACTATTGATGCCGCCGGTGAGGCTGAAAAAACGCTACGACTTTATCTCGATAAACACTGGCAAGAAAGCAGCATTATTTTATATTCTGAGCTGAATGTTTTGGTCGACAATAAACAACTGGAAATAGCTGAAAGCTGGTTAAAAGAACATCAGCATAATGCCTGGTTATTACTGGCACTGGGCAAAATGTGTATCTCTCGTGCTTTGTGGGGCAAGGCAAGAAGTTATCTTGAAGCCAGTATCGCCATCAGTCCAATGCCTGAAAATTATTTAAAACTGGCTCGACTGCTCGAAGAACACATGGATGATTCTGTCGCGGCCCAGGAATATTATCGACAGGGTTTGCATTTACTTGCGGATGAATGTGATGAAAATATTCTACACAAATATTCCCTTGAACCTGAAAACGAAACGCCTCAATTAAAAATTGTTAAAACTTAAGTCTAAGGAAGCAATGGCCACTATATGTTCTGCCTGTATCAGAGTGACACTTCTTTTACAGCTGCTGCCGGCATAATGATCACCATCAAGGCCATCTTGTAAGACCCGTACTTTATCCAGAATTTTTAGTGATTTTCGTTTTTCTGGGCGGATACCAATCCACTCAACCTGTCCCTGTTGTGGCAAATTCTTTAATAACTGCTTTAACAGAAAGTTGTCAGCCATCTGTTTTTGGTTTTTGTATACCCATAGCCTTTAAAGCATCATCCGAATATTCAAATGAGTCTGAATATATCTGTGTTTCAGGCAAGCCTTTTTCATAAAACAGATCCATGCCTGCCTTTACCATTGGTGGTGGCCCGCTCAGGTAAATATCAAAACCTGACAGATCGGGATAATGTTTCACCACGCTTTCATGGACGAAACCCGTTTCGCCCTGCCAGTTATCTTTTTCTAGCGGGTCGGACAAAACAGCTGTGTATTTCAAATTTTTATATTGTTCTAACCAGGCTTGTACCATCTCATCCATGTACAGATCACGTTTTGCTCGCGCACCGCAAAACAGGTGAATCGGGCGCTCAAGCTTGATAAAAAAGCTGTGTTCCAGCATGCCTTTTAATGGCGCGAAACCGGTGCCCCCTCCCATCAAAATAATCGGCCGATTATTGTCTTCTCGCAGGAAATAACTACCCAGCGGCCCTTCGATGCGCAACAGGGTTTTTTCTTTCAGACCATCAAAAACAAAATCTCCAAAATGCCCATCAGGCACATGTCGAATATGCAATTCGATATAATCGTCATCGTGAGGCGCATTAGCAATGGAGAACGCTCGGCGTTTACCATCTTTAAGTAGTATTTCCAGATATTGTCCGGCCATAAATTGCAGGCGCTCAGTTTCTGGTAATTTTAATTGCAACTGCATGATATCGTGCGTTAGCAGGGACATTTTTTCTACACGACAGGGCAGAGTCTTGATCTCGATGTCCGTATTTTTAACGATTTCACGCACTTTTATTTCCAGGTCAGTTCTGGCACATGCCTGGCAAAACAAGGTTTTTCCTGCTTCAAATTCTTTTTTTGCTGAAGCCCGTAATTTATCAGCTTCACATTCGGTTTTACCAGAAATAACCTCACCCGCACATTTCCCACAGGCACCATTTCTACAGCCATAGGGCAGGCCAATTCCCTGTCGAATTGCGGCTTCCAGTATGGTTTCATCTTCTTCAGCGGTAAATTCATGCCCACTTGCGGGCACACGGATTTTAAAACTCATGTAAAATGGCTCTGGTAGATGTCTGATTCTGCTTTAGCTAAGCTAGATTTCGTATTGTCTCTCAATTTTATCTAAAAACAAAACAACAGTTTATATGGTTTTTTTATGACGCGTTTAAAAGTTTACAGCACGGGCATCTGCCCTATTTGCGACAAAACCAAATCTTTATTAGTAAAATGGGGCATTCCTTATCAGGAAGTCCGTGTCGACCAGGATCAAGCAGGTTTACGTGAATTTTCACAAATCACCAATGGCGCACGTACCGTACCGCAGATCACTATCGATGGAAGCTGGATAGGTGGTTTTAGTGAATTAACCGAATTACATATGGATAACAAGCTTGACGATTTAATGTCACAACAAGTATAAAAAGGAGTTTAACGATGAACGAAACCAGCTCAAGTAAAAAAATGCCGCTATGGGTTTTACTGGCATTTTCCAGTATTCACAAACGCAAACATGCCATCATCCTGATCTGGGCAAGTATTCTGTTTAGCCTTTATTGTCTACCCTGGGTTAATTTTATTAATAATGACCTGATCGCTACCATTTTTCTGATTGATGACTGGAGCTGGATAGCGATGATGATACCTATCTGCATCTGGTATGTTTTGTGTCTGCGCTGGATGGATCAAAACGCTGCCTGGGAAACGGCTTAAAACTTTCTGTTTTCAGTTAATTCGAATCAATTTGATTTTTTGACAAATTTTGTCAGGATGACAATTTGCTGACCGTTTATTTTTCCTTCAATATGTTCCGCATTGTCTGCCACCAGCGAGATGTTTCGAACCACAGCGCCTCTTTTAGCCGTGAAGTTAGCACCTTTCACATTCAGGTCTTTTGTTAGTGTCACTGTATCCCCTGCTTCAAGCAAAGCGCCATTACTGTCGAGGTGTTTAACTTCTTCTTCTCTTGTTTTACCCCCAGCCGTTGCCAACGCCCAGTTCAATGTTTCATCATCAAGATATAACATGTCGAGTAAATCCTGTGGCCAACCTTCTGCTCGCAATCGCGTCAGCATGCGCCAGGCCATGACCTGCACGACGGGGATCTGACTCCACATGCTATCGTTAAGACAGCGCCAGTGATTTACATCAATGCTTTCAGGATGTTCAACCTGTTTTATACATGTCTGACAGAGCAGAATACTATTATCGATGCTTGCTTCTGATTCCGGCGGCACCTGATAAATGTTCAGTTCATCTGTTGCACTACACAGCTCACATTTTGATTCACTTCGGTTTTTTAATTCTATTTCTAATGACATTTTTCTAATGAGTTTCAGGTAAATTGATACCCAGGTCTTCCCAGATATCATCGATTCTTGTTTTTACAGATT
>VAPF01064865.1_pt1 | contig 13171 bp, 20 predicted proteins | sample 3393931 | NCBI WGS metagenome assembly VAPF01 (sample SAMN08290437, study PRJNA428436) | hydrothermal vent metagenome | isolation source: Deep-sea hydrothermal vent chimney | place: Atlantic Ocean: South-mid Altantic Ridge | depth 2773 m m | reverse complement strand
TTATGACTCGTGCGGCTAGTATGTTATTTCTTTGGGCATCTCTGCCAGCTATTCGGTTTTCCTCATTGTTCATTATATTGTCATTCATTGAAATAAAATATTAACTAACTTTATAAAAATTATTACACTAAATAGTCTATTACAAGACTAAAAAGAAATCTTTATATAATACGATTTTCTTATAAAAACATGCCGCAAAAGAAGTTGATATATAAGGAGAAATTTACTCAAGTAGGTTATTGGAATTATACCGAAGTATATACTATGCTCTATAATTGGATAAAAGATAGGGGATATAATATTACAGAAAAGCAATACAAGGAAAAACTTTCTGGGTCTAGCAAAGAGGTTATAATATTGTGGGAAGCAAAAAAGAAAGTTACGGATTATTTTTTATATAAATTGGAATTAGATTGGCATATTTTAGGTATGAAAGATGCTGAAGTTGAGATTGATGGGAAGAAAACAAAAATGAATAAAGGAGAATTAGAAATAGTATTCAAGGGGACGATTGTAAAAGATTATGAAAAAAGGTGGGAAGATAGACCGTTTTACAAATTTTTAAGGGGGGTCTATGAAAATTATGTTATTAGAACTACTATTGATGAATACGAGGAGGATTTAGAGGATGATGCTAAAGAATTAATCTCAGATATAAAGGCCTTTCTTAGAATACCCGTTGGATAGATTTGACCTGCACAATATAAATATTTATAAAATAATATTGTCTTATAAAGTAATGAAAAGATTTTATTTATTGTTTGTGGTAATTCTATTATTGGCACAGTCTTCCGCTGTCCAAATTGTTCCAACTTATACAACAAATATTATAGTTCGAGATTTGAATAATGCTATACCTTTAACGCTTAATGTTAGTGGGATAACTCCCGGGGATTATAATTTATATACGCTATCTGATATGTCAATTCAACCCTCTAAAACATTTCAGATAAATGGAACTTCTTTTGTAAAGACATTTATAATAAAACCAAATAATAATTTAAATATAAAGGGAAACTATGCGTTTAGATACACTCTTAATCACAGAGGTGTTAAAAAATATAATAAAGAAATTTTATTGAGACTTCTTGACCTTAAAGATGTAATCGAAATTAGTTCAGAATCTATAACTCCTGGGACAACCAATGTCTCATTTTATATTCAGAACAAGGAGGCAGTTTATCTGAAAAATATTAGTGCGACTTTTTCTTCGATACTTTTTAATGTTACAAAAACTTTTAGTTTAAAACCGAACGAAAAGCTTGTGATTCCAGTGGATGTTAATTCATCTTTTATGTCTAGAACTCCAGCTGGTGTTTATGTGATAAGGGGAAAGTTTCATACGATGAGGGGAGAAAAAATAATTGAAGGAACTCTTTATCTTGGAGAAAAAAAGGGGATTGTTTCTATAAAAGATAATTCTGGATTTCTTATTCGAACAGAGATGATTACAAAGGTTAATTCTGGTAATGTAGCCGAGACTATAGAAGTTCATATGCAACGAAATATTCTTTCCAGACTTTTTACTACTTTTAATTTTGAACCCACTTTTGCACAAAGATCTGGAATGGATGTAAATTATGTCTGGGTAAAGAGGCAGTTTGCTCCAGCAGAATCTTATACTGTAAGAGCGAAAACTAATTATGTATTTCCGTTTCTTATAATAATTGTTTTATTTATGGTAATTTTTGGATATATTCGGTTTGTGGAAACTAAACTTGAGGTAAAAAAATCTGTTGCTCCGGTTAAAACAAAGGGTGGTGAGTTTGCATTGAAGGTAACTCTTTCGTTAAAGGCTAGAGATGACATAGAGAATGTGACAATTTCTGACAAGATTCCCAGTATAGTTAAAATATATAAAAAATTTTCCACTGTGAAACCAGATAAAGTTGATGCAGAGAGGAGAAAAATACATTGGAATATTGGGAATCTAAAAGCAGGGGAAGAAAGGTCTTTCACATATATTATATATTCAAAAGTTGGAATTGTGGGGAAATTTTCACTTCCTAGGGCTGTGTCCATTTTTGAGAAAGAAGGGAAAGTGCACGAGATTGATTCTAATAATGTCTTTTTTATGAATGAACAGATTTCTGGATAGTTTAAAATTTACTGGGTTGAATTTTTAAGGTAGCTACCTATTTTAATTATTCATTTTTTTGTTTGTATAGCCTAAAATCTTTCTTGCTATTTCGGTAGCTCTTGGAGTGTATTGGAGATTATTGTTCCCATTATTTTCTTCGTATAAAACTCTTTTAGCTCCAATATTACAATGCCAGTTTCCACGACTTACACTTTCGTTAAATTTATCTATTTCATCTTCTATAAAATCTACGTAATCTGGATTATGCTTCATACATTTTCCCATTTCTAAGCATAGAGACATAACTAAATTAGCTAAGACATCTTTCTTATCTTTTACTGTGGATTTTTCTTCCATATATTTTTCCCTCATAAAGTATTTATAAATATTTCGAAATTTATTTTTCTTAGGTTAATTCTTTTTTAATTAATTTATGCGCATTGTTGATTTTTTGAAACATTTTTGGATTTCCTTCTGGCATATCAGGATGGTATTTTTTTGCTAGTTCTTTATAATTTTTACTGATTATTCCAAAATCTTTTTCATCTATATCGACGTTCAGTATTCCTCTCGCTTCTATAAGTTGATTTGGTAAATCATTATTTTCAAAAAATTCATGTTGAAATTTGTCTAAAGTTATTTCATCATATAATAAGTTGTCTACCCATATCCCCAAAACTTTTTCTACAATGTAGAGATTTTCTATAAATTTAGGCATCAGAGAATAACTGTATTTAAGATTTCTTCCCTCAAAATACCAAGACACCGAAGCTGTAGCTTTTAATCTTGCATTTCTTTCCATCGGTATATCAATAGTATCCTTGTTTATTCCGAGTCTTTTTAATATTAAAATTACCTTATTCTTAATTTGAATTGCTCTACGGTCAAAAGAGTTTTGAATATTCGGTTCTTCTATTTCGTTGCCTTTTATTTTTATCATTATAATATGCAAAAAAAAGTGTTTATAAATATTGGTAAAGGGTAGATTTTGCTGGAAAAGTCGAATAGAATTATTTATAAACGATTAAGAAAATATTATTATATGAAAAAGAAACAATCCAAAGTTATTCCAAAAATTGAAAAAGTTCCCGTTGAGAAAAGTAAAGATCAAGAGCATACCGAGAGGATTCAAAGATTACAGGCAGAGTTTGAAAATTTTAGGAAAAGGATGGAAAAAGAAAAAAAAGAGAATGTTGTTAATGCTAGTGCTAGTCTTGTTTCTCAATTATTAGAGATATTGGATGATTTCGAGTTGTCTTTAAAACATAATAAGGATGAGGGAGTAAAATTAATTTATGATAAGTTGTATAAAATTTTGGAAAAACAAGGACTTAGAGTAATCGATACAAAAGGAAATTTCAATCCGAGAATACATGAGGCGTTAATACAGGTGGAGGGAAATAATCATGGGGAGATTTTGGAAGAATTACAAAAAGGTTACTCCCTTAACGAAAAGCTTTTAAGGGCATCTAAAGTTAAAATAGCTATTAAGGGAGAAAATAAAAATGAATAAAACAATAGGAATTGATTTAGGGACGACATTCTCGGCTGTAAGTGTAATGGAAGGTGGAAGACCAAAGATTATACCTAACAGCGAGGGTAATAATACAACTCCAAGTGTAGTTTCTATAAATGGAGATGAAGTGTTGGTTGGAGAGATTGCAAGAAGGGGTGCGGTAGCAAATACAAAAAATACAATTAGAAGTATAAAAAGATTAATGGGGACTAAAAAAATGTCTTCTATAGATGGGAAAGAGTATAGTCCAGAGCAAATTTCTGCTATGATATTACAAAAATTAAAGAAGGATGCTGAGGAATATCTTGGGCATCCTGTATCAGATGCTGTCATAACTGTTCCTGCTTATTTTGGAGATGCACAGAGAAAAGCTACCAGAGATGCAGGAGTTATTGCTGGATTGAATGTAAAAAGAATAATTAATGAGCCAACCGCGGCTGCACTAGCTTATGGATTAGAAAAATCTCACGATCATACTATTTTAGTTTTTGATTTTGGAGGTGGAACTTTTGATGTTTCTATTCTAGAGCTTGGAGGAGGAATTTTTGAAGTTAAATCTACAAGTGGAGATAATGTTTTGGGTGGTGATGATATAGATGATCTTCTAGTTGATTTTTTAGCAAATGAATTTAACAAAGAAAATGGAATTGATTTAAAGAAAGACGCGGTAGCATTACAAAGGTTAAGAGAATCGGCAGAAAAAGCTAAAATAGCACTTAGCTCATCGCAACAGACAAAAATAACTATACCTTATATTTTCTCTGGAGATGATGGACCAAAGCATTTAGATGTTAATTTGACTCGTGCAACTTTTGAACAAATTTGTGAGCCTATTATTAATAAACTAAAGCACCCAACAGAACAAGCAATAAAGGATGCTAAAATGCCTAAGATTGATAAGGTTATCCTAGTTGGAGGAAGCACAAGAATTCCTCGTGTTCAAAAATTAGTTGAAGAAATTACTGGAATAGTTCCGGATAAATCTGTTAATCCCGACGAAGCTATTTCTCTTGGTGCAGCAATTCAAGGTGCAATAATTAGTGGGGACATAAAAGACATTTTGCTTCTTGATGTAACTCCATTAACACTAGGGATTGAAACTATGGGTGGTATTAGGGCATCTCTAATAGAGAAAAATACTACAATTCCAACAAAAAAGAGCGAAGTGTTTACGACTGCATCAGATAATCAAAATGCAGTAACAATTAATGTATTGCAAGGTGAAAGAGAGATGGCACAAGATAATATATCTTTAGGGAAGTTTGATTTAGTAGGAATACCCCCAGCTCCAAGAGGGATACCTCAAATTGAGGTTACCTTTGATATTGATACGAATGGAATAGTCAATGTGTCCGCTAAGGATTTAGGAACAGGGAAGGAGCAAAAAATAACAGTTACTGGGGGTTCTTTATCGGATGATGAAATAAAGAAGATGGTTGAGGATGCTGAGAAGTTTAAAGAGGAAGATGAGAAAAAGAAAGATAGTATTTTAACTACAAACGAAGCCGAGTCTCTTGTTTATTCTAGTGAAAAGTTAATAGAGGAACATAAGGATAAAGTTGATAAGGAGATAATTAAAAAGTTACGAAATGAAATTGATGAATTAAAGAAAGTTTTAGGAGAGGGGAATATTGATGCTATTAAGGAGAAATTAGAAACAACAAAGGCAGTGTCCCAAGAGTTAGGTGTTAAGATTTATGAGCAAGCTGCTAAGCAGCAGGAACAGCCCAACAAAAAAGAGGGGGGTTCTGATTCGGAAGTTGTTGATGCTGAGGTTGTTGACGAATCCAAAGAGGAAACTGCTAAAAAATAATTATTTTAGTAAATTATAGGTAATTATATTTATTATGGCAAAAAGAGATTATTATGAAATACTAGGAGTTAGTAAGAATGATTCTGACGAAGTTATAAAAAAAAATTATAAAAAGTTGGCCTTGAAATTTCATCCGGATAAAGCTAGTGAGGGTAAGAAGAAGGAATATGAAGAGAGCTTTAAGGAAATAAATGAGGCATATAGCATTCTTGGAAATCCTGAAAAGAGAAAACGTTATGATGTAGGAGATAGCAATCCGTTTGGACAGCAATCAAATTCTCGTGGTCGTGGTGGATTCTCGGATATATTTGAAGAATTATTAAGAGGTGGTTCTTTCGGTGGCGGATTTTCTGGGGGAGAGGACAGTTATATTGATAGAGATTTGCATTATCAATTAACGATAGAATTTTCTGATTCTGTATATGGATCTGAAAAAGAAATTTCTGTTAGAAAAGATATTTTGTGCGATTTGTGTGGAGGGACAGGTGCAAAAGATAATAAATTTGAAAATTGTTCTAAGTGTAATGGAAGTGGAAAGATAAAGATTAGTCAGAGAACACCGTGGGGGGTCATTAATCAAGTAATTAATTGTGAGAGATGTAAGGGGTCTGGTAGAATTCCGAAAAAGAAGTGTGAGAGATGTAACGGAGTTGGAATATTAAACAAAGCAGAAAAAATTAAGGTTAAAATTCCAAAAGGAATTGATAATGGTCAAACTTTGAGAATTCAAGGTGCTGGCAATGTTACCAGCGACGGATATTCTGGAGATTTGTTTTTAACTGTTCTGATAAAACCACATGAAATATTTAAGAGGGATGGATTTGATGTTTATATGGAGTTGCCAATCACATTCTCTCAAGCGGCACTGGGTGATAGAGTGTATGTTCCGACACTATACTCCGAAAAAGTAAAAATTAAAATAGCTAAAGGAACGGAATCTGGAACTGTTTTAAGGTTGAAAGGAGAAGGCATCCCTTTTCTTAATAATCCACGCCATAAAGGTGAACAATTTATTAAAATTCTTATAAAAACTCCCAAAAAATTAAGTGGAGCTCAAATTAAGTTATTTAAAGAGTTAAAAAAATTAGATAAGTAGAAAGAGATGGTTTATTTTTAAGAAGTTATTAGTTTTTAGTTTCTAATTTTAATTCTACTTTTTTCTTATTAAATTCTGTGAAATGGCATTTTCCACAATATGATCTTTCTTTTGCTACTAATAAAAAAATTCCAGGACCACATCTAGGACAACTTCTTGCCTTTTTGACTATCTTGTCTCCTTCTATCGTATATTTTTTATATTTTACCGATGTGGGTTTATTGATGTGTTTTTTCTTCCCCTTAATTTTACTTTTAATTGCCATATTTATTCTTTTGTTTTTCCCTCTTCTATTTTATTATCTTCGGATGCTTTTGCATCTTCTTCGGCTTTCTTCTTCTCTTCTATTTTCTTCTTCTTCTCTTCTTCTTCGGCTTTCTTTTTCTCTTCTTTTAACTTTTTTCTAACTTTTTGTGGTATTGTTTCTATTCTCTCTTTTATTTCAACATTTTCATATACAAATACCTCTGCAATGAATTTTTGTTGTCCAAAATTTGTATTTATTTTTTTTACAACTAATAAGTCTTTATCCTTGCCTATTTCTGAAATTAAGTCGGAGGAACTTGGGACTGTGTCGGAAATTATCTCTATTATCATTTCTTCTCTATGTAAAAATGGATTTTTCTTTTGTTCTGTAATTGTTAATTTCATTTTGATTTTATTGCGAATTCGCCTTCTTTATTTATTTTCATATTTTCTGCTATTTCTGATTTCATAGAATTAAAAATATGGACCCTGCCTTTAAACGTTTCGCTTGCTGGTGTTTCTCCGCATTTTGGGCATTTATCCCCGAAATAAATTGCTTTACAATTTAAACACGATTTTTCTCTATTTGCTTTGGCTGCCATTATTTTTTCTTCCCCTTCTTTGTTTCTAGTGCGATAGTTTGTTTTGCCTTTGCTTCAGTTTTATCTTTCTCTGCCTTTATCCAATCTAATTTTCCTAATCCTGGTTGTCTCATTGTTAGTCCTATTTTTGGTTCCTCTCCTTTGTATGATATTGCTACAACTCTTGCTATGCATTTATCTCCCTGAGCTAAATTTTTATTTCCATCTTTTCCTGTTAAAACACCTGAGTCGGAAAATGAAACAAAATCATCCATTGTTTGAGATATATGAATCATTCCACGTATTGGCCCCATGGACATAAATGCTCCGAAGTTTGTTATTTCTTCAATTTTACCGTAGACCAATTCTTGCAATTCTGGTTTAAAGACTATTAATTTGAATGTTGATTCGTAATAGGCTGCTCCATCTCCTGGGATGATAATCCCCTCTTTTACTTCATTCACGTCGAGGACTGCAACTACTGTCCCAATATCTTTATCTTGGAACTTCGAATAAGATTCTTCAAGCTGTGCACGAACTGCTTTATCTGTATCCATGCCGAATTTGTTCGGCTCTACTCTTACATGGTCTGTTACTATAATCTCGTAGAACATACTAACTTGAGAAATTTTTAATTTAAAAGTGTTTCGCTATTTGAATTCTAAGCCTTTTTTCCCGCGAATTGTTAATATCCTATTTTTAACCCGAGATTTTAATTTTTTATCAAGAGTTGCTAAAACAATTGGTTTTCCTAAAATATAATTTACAATTTTTATATCAATATTTGGGTTTTTACCGTAGAGGTTTACTATTTTTGGTTTTAAGTTTTGTAGTATTTGTAAGCTTAGTGTAGCTGCTGATTTGTCAGATATTTTTATTCCTATTCCGGATTTGATTTTTTCTATTTCTTTTAGAACATCTTCGGGCAGAATCCATTTGATTGGTTGAGTTGTTATTTTGTCAGTTATTTCTACGAAGTCTATTTTCTGCTTAACGCAAGTTATAATAAAATTTGTATCTAGCAATATTTCCATATAATTAAATAATTTAATTATATAAAAGTGTATCGTGAGGAACGCAAAATGTTTTAAATTGGGATTTCTTTATTTCTTTATGAGTTATGAGATAGATAGGGCTTTTCGTGGGAGTTTATCTAATAATTCAAAATACAAATCATATTCTAGAAATTTTTTTGCTGGTGTCTCTGCCATAGCCATCAATGTTCTCGCTGTGGGAGCATTGGCCTATTTTAGTCCTTGGAATTTTAGTGAATTAAAGGGGGATATTCCATTCTCCGCAAACAATGGTTCTTTGGATGGATATATTCGATGTAGGGACAGAAGGAGAGAAGTTGTCGTTTTTAAAAATAATAAGTTCATTTCGCTAGAGGATGCGTTGTCAGATATTTCTAAAACAACAAATAATCGAAAGGAGACAATAGAGGATATTTTAAAGGAAATTAATAAATATGATTGTTCTAAATAATTAGGTAGATTTATATAATTATATTGGTTGTTTAAATTATGAGAGAGGTTGAAAATGTTATCCAGATTTTACGAGAAACCAAGGGATTTGTGGAGAGACGGATGGCAAACGATTTAAAAAGATTATCTGATAGAACAATTCATTCGGCTATGATTTCCAAAGATGCCGATAGTGTTATTGTTGCAGTATTGGTTTATTCTTTGAGTAAGATTATAGAGCGTGAGTATTATCGGACTATGGATGGGTGGGATGAATTTTATAATACTGTTATGAAAAAATTAGGAGAGGCTATAAAAAAATTAGAGTTAGGAGATATAAATAATGCTAGAGAAAAATTGGGAGAGATTAGAAATTCTTTAAATAAAATCGATGGAGATCTTGGTGTATATATCAAGGACATATTTCGAAAAGCAGAGATTAACAAGGCATTTAGAATATATGAACATGGTTTATCGTCGGAAGCTACGGCAGAATTATTAGGAGTTAGCTTGTGGGATTTGGCAAGTTATATTGGGCAGTCTCATATCGGAAATTCTAGAATTGCAATTTCGATGCCAGAGAAAGAGAGAGTAAAAATAGCGGAGGAAATTTTTAAATGAAAATTAAATTTTATCTAACCATGGGAAGATGCCAATTATGTAGGAGGAAGTGTGAAATATTTGATTTTTGATGCTGGTCCTATAATATCTTTAACAATGAATGGGATGCTTCCGGTATTGGTCAAGTTAAAAGAAGTTTTTGAGGGGAAATTTATTTTGCCATCGTCGGTTAAACAGGAAGTTGTAGATCGACCAATGAAAATTAAGAAATTTAAACTGGAAGCGTTGCAGGTACAAGAATTAATAGATAGGGGTGTATTCACAATGTCAAATGAGATTATTCCAGATGGGAAATTAGACAGAGAGACAAAGAGAATTTTAAAAATTGTAAATGGAGTGTTAAGGACTAAAAATAGCGGAGAAAAAATCTCCATTATTCATAGTGGAGAAACTGCGTGTTTGGCTTTTGCTAGTTTAGTGAAAGAAGACTCTGTAATTGTTATAGACGAGAGGACGACGCGAATGTTAACAGAAGCTCCAGAAAATTTAAAAAAAATGATGGAGAGGAAATTACATTTTTCTCTTGATTCCAATTTGAAATTATTAAAAGGGTTAAAAACTTTTAAGTTTATTCGTTCGGCAGAATTATTATTTATTGCGTATGAAAAAAATCTAATTGGAGTGAAGAAGGACAAGGATTTATTGGATGCATTACTTTATTCTGTAAAATTTAAGGGTTGCGCAATTTCTTCAGATGAGATTGAAGAAATGAAAAAATTAATTTAATTAAGTAGGTTTAAAAATTAAGATTTCCATTGTATTTTATTGGGTTCATCGGATAATGTTAGTCTACCCGGCTCCAGCCCGGGAGGTGGGGGTTAGATTCCTCCTGAGCCCATTTTTTGTTTGAATAACGGTGGTTTTATTTTTATTGAAATTTATAATCTATTTCAGTTATTTACAATACTTTTATAAATAATATATCCTTAATTTTAGCATGGTGAATAAGGTGATGAAGAAGGTTACCACGGAAATTATAGATAGTGATGGTAATAAAAAGACAGTCGTGAAGGAGCATCCAGTTAAGAAAATTCCAAAAAAAAGTAGTGTTAATAAATCTAAAATGACGGCGAGAGAGAGAGAAGAATTATTAATTGAAAATTTTGTTGGTTTGCAACACGCAATGACAAATATGTCTATTAAATTTGGTGCGTTGTCGGATAATATTTCTAAATTATTGCAAGTCTTTGAGGATAGTGCAAAGAATTTTATTTCTGGTGGCAAACCTGATGATGCAGAAATGTTAAAAAAAATAGATTCATTGTTAAATCAGAACAAAACAATAGCGAAGGGTTTAGTCTTAATGGAGGGAAAATTAAGGGGTAGGGGGGATGTCGCTGATCAGTCTATGACGCCGAGGGTTGGTGGTATGCCGCGTTCTTCAATGCAACCGTCAATTTTTAACGGGACTAGGCCATTGCCCACGACATAATAACGATGTTATTTTTAAATAATTGTAGGAGAGTATAATATGAGTGAAGAAACTTATCTAATTTCAATGCATCCAGTTATTCGGAGTTTTGTTTTTTCTATTATACGGACGATAAGAGAGAAAGATTTTTCTAGAGATGGAAAAATCGTTGTAGATGCCAGTTTAACTCCAAAACTTTCAGATAATACTATGAAGGCTTCTATGAGAATAAATGCTGCAAAGCACTTAATTAAAAAAAATAAACCCATACAGGTCATGGAGAGGAAAGCGGTTCCTGTTCGTCCAAGAATCATGGTTGCTCCAAATCTTCAGAGGGCTCCTCATATTCATAGAAGAATAATCAAACCTGTCCTAAAAGTAGTGGTGCCAGTTAGTAGTCAGGGTGATGTATTTAATGCTAGCGAAGAGTATGGGAAAGTGTCTCCACTACTAAACGATTCGTCTGTTTCAACTATTGAGTGTATTGGTAAAGGGAAGGAATTGATGATAATTAGAATGGGGCAGAAACAAAGAACTCGTATTGTTTTGACTGCAGAAGAAATTAGTGAATTTTTGGAAAAAATTGCGGATAAAACTCATATCCCCTTGATGGATGGTGTATTTCGAGCTAGTCTTGATGGGTTTTCTATCAACGCTGTAATTTCAAAAGTGATTGGTTCCAGATTTATATTAAAGAAATCCACGCCATATAATTTATTAGAATAGTTTATATAAGTTATAGTATTTAATGTTTTATGGAAGATAAAATAACAGAAAAGAAATTAAATAGATATTTTGAATTGACTGGCCGGGGGTTAAGTGAGGTTAAGAAGCATATAATCTGTGGGAAAGAAAAAGATGCAAAGGAGATTATAGAGATGGTTTCTAATTATTTTTCAGATGCACAATATTTTGAAAAAAAAGATGACTGGGTTAATGCTTTTGCATCTTTAAATTATGCTCATGGGTGGCTTGATTGTGGGGTGAGGACGGGGATTTTTGACGTTAACGATAGAAAGTTATTTACAATACGTTAAAGTTGGGATTGTAGGATAATTTTAAATAAGACCATCACTTTTTAAAAAAATGAAAAAGTTATGGGTAATCTCACTTGGGGGCTCCAGAATTGTCCCAGATGATGTTGATTATGGTTTTTTAAAAAATTTTAAGAGTTTAATAGATAGGCATAAAGATAAAAAATTTGTTGTTGTCTGTGGAGGAGGTAGAACGGCCAGAAGATATATTTTGGCCTTAAAAAAATTGAGGGAAAATACAAAAGAAGAATCTATGCAAGGTATTGCAATTACCAGGTTGAATGCACGTTTTATGACGAGGTTTTTTGGGAAGGATGCAAATACTCAATTACCCAAAAGTATGAAAGCTGTTAAAAATTTATTGGAGAAAAATAGGGTTGTGTTTTGTGGAGCATTAAGATGGCAAAATAATAATACTAGCGATGGAACATCTGCAAAGATTGCTGGATTTTTGGGTTGTGATTTCATTAATTTAACCGACGTGAAAGGACTTTATTCTGACGATCCACATAAGAGCAAAAAATCTAAGTTTATTTCTCGAATTAATTGGAAGGATTTTTTGGTTATCGCGAAGAAAATACACTATAAAGCTGGACAACATTTTGTTTTGGATTTGGTCGCTGCCGAAGAGATTTTAAAAATGAAAATAACTACTTATTTGGTCGGGTCATTGAAATCTGTTGATAATATTTTAAAAAATAAGGATTTTATAGGAACGGTGATTAGGGGATGAGGGATATAAATTTATTTAGGGTAAAAAATTCTATTTATTTAAAGAGAGTTTCTAGTAAATCAGAAATTTTGAAGGAAGATAGTTGTGATGGATATTTGATTGAGGGTTCAGAGAGTGAGGCTAGAAGGATTATTGAATCAGTAAAGGGGCGTGGGAAAATCATTGCCGTCGTTGGTAGAGATGATATTTTTAATAGACGAATTGCCGAACATTTAAGAATTGATTTTTTGGTTTCTCCAGAGAAATTTATTAAGATAGATAATTTAAAACAAAGAGATTCTGGAATGAATCATGTTGTTGCTAAGATTTTAGTCAAGAATAAAATTAGTCTTGTTATTAATATGAACGAAATCTTAAAGCTAAGGGGGGCTGAAATGTCTTTAAGAATTGCTCGTATTATTCAAAATATAAAAATTTGCAGGAAGGTTGGGTGTAGGGTTTTAGTTGGAAGTTTCGCGGAATGGAGGAATGGGGTTATTGATGAGTTAGGGAGAAAAAGTTTCGTTTCAACTCTTGGAATGTCAACTGACGAGGTTTGTGAATCTATTTTATTTAATAAAAATTAGATGATATGTAG
>VAPF01059013.1_pt1 | contig 13223 bp, 10 predicted proteins | sample 3393931 | NCBI WGS metagenome assembly VAPF01 (sample SAMN08290437, study PRJNA428436) | hydrothermal vent metagenome | isolation source: Deep-sea hydrothermal vent chimney | place: Atlantic Ocean: South-mid Altantic Ridge | depth 2773 m m | reverse complement strand
TACGGGCTGGGATTTAGTGAAGCCGATTTTGAAAAGAAAATATCAGAATTTTCAGGGGGTTGGCAAGTTCGCTTAAAGTTAGCTAGAGCCTTAATGCAACGCTCCGACCTCCTGTTATTAGACGAGCCCACCAACCATTTAGACATCGAAGCCGTTGCATGGTTAATTCAATGGCTAAAGTCTTACCTTGGCGCCATTTTAATCATTTCACATGATCGCGATTTTTTAGACCAAGTGGTGCAAGGCATTGCACATATTCATCAACAAAAAATTGATTTTTATTCGGGAAATTTTGCCTCGTTTGAGCGCCAGCGAAACGAACAGCTCATGCAACAACAAGCGTTGCACGACAAACAAAAACAGCAAATGCAGCACCTTAAAAGCTTTATAGAACGCTTTAAAGCCAAAGCCAGTAAAGCCAAGCAAGCCCAAAGCCGTGTAAAAGCCCTAGAGCGCATGGAAGAGGTGGCCGCGGTACAAGCCAGTAATCCGTTTACCTTTAAATTCTCCCCCCCCCAGCACCAGCCCGATCCCATGTTAGGGCTGGAGCATGTTGATTTTTCTTACGCAGATCAACCCATTTTAAAAGACGTTGACTTAACCTTACGAGCAGGCGATCGTATTGGATTAGTGGGCGTAAATGGATCGGGTAAATCCACCTTAATTAAACTACTGGTAGGCGATTTACCGCCCGAAAGTGGCAAAGTTAAAATCAGTAGGGGGGTGAAATTTGGCTATTTTGCACAGCATCAGCTGGAATCGTTAATCTATGAGAAAAGCCCACTGCAACACCTGTTAATGTTGCCCGAACCGCCGAGCGATCAGGAGGCACGTAATTTTTTAGGCAGTTTTGGTTTTTCCAATGAGCAGTGTTTAGACACCATAGAACATTTCTCAGGGGGCGAAAAAGCCCGCCTAGCCTTAGCGATTATTGTCTATCAAAAGCCCAACTTAATTATTTTAGATGAGCCAACCAACCACCTAGACATGGATACACGTGATGCCCTAGACATGGCGCTACAAGACTTTGATGGCGCTCTGATTATCGTTACGCACGACAAACACCTATTGGCCAGCATTGCCGACCAATATTGGTGGGTACATCAAGGCAAAGTATCACATTTTATGGGCGACCTAGACGCGTATTTACAAATGCGACTCAAAACCTTAAGAGAGCAAGCCACTGCCGCTAAGCCAGCTAAAACAGGGCAAAACAAAAAACAGGCACGCCAAGCCAACGCTCAACAAAGAAAACAATTTGAAGCCCGTTTAAAACCCATTAAACAAGCCATCAAAAAAATAGATAAAGAATTAGAAACCCTACAATCACAGCAAACCAAATTGCACACCATGATGGAAGACAGCACGCTGTACGAGGCCAACAATAAAGAAAAGCTCGCCAAATGCCTCAAAGAACAAGCCATTTGCGAACAAGCCATTGAAAACGCCGAAATGGAATGGCTAGACCTGCAAGAAACCCTAGAAACCGAACAGGCATTGGTTGAAGAATCGTTGGGTTAAAATTTATCCCCCCCCTCTCATTATATTTTTTAGAGGGGGGGGATAAATTAATGAAAATAAGGATAGATTTTAAGTGGATTATTTGCCCATATTTGTTGATATTAAAAACCAGCCCTGCTTGATTGTAGGGGGGGGATCCGTTGCGGCGCGTAAGGCCGATCTTTTTATTAAAGCGGGGGCAAATGTAACGGTAATTGCGCCAGAACTTAAGGTAGAAATGCAACACCACCTTGAACACGGTTTTATTTCATGGAATCCAACTACTTTTTCCGCGTCCATTCTTGAGGGGGGGGAGAAACCTAAATACGTTATTTCGGCCACGGATGATCAAGCGGTTAATCAAGCCGTGTATCACTACTGCCAAGCGCATCAAATTCCTGTAAACGTAGCGGATCAAACAGAGTATTGTGATTTTATTTTACCCGCGATTGTCGACCGATCACCCGTGACCATTGCGGTATCGACAGGCGGGCGTTCTCCCATTTTGGCGCGACTGATGAAAGCTCGTTTGGAGGCGTTAATTCCCGCTGGGTTTGGGTCTTTGGCGGGGCTGTTGGGTCGCTATCGTAAACAGGTGAAAAAGAGTTTACCTACCCCCGATGCTCGCAAAGCCTTTTGGGAAAACCTGCTACAAAGTGTGTTTGTAGACAAAGCTGTGCAAGGGCGAACAGAGGAAGCAGAGCGCATTTTAAACACACAGCTAAAGCAAGTCGAAACCACAGGGCAGCCGATGCCAACAGGGGAGGTCTATTTGATTGGCGCGGGGCCAGGAGATCCAGATTTAATGACGTTTAAAGGCTTGCGCTTACTGCAACAGGCCGATGTTGTATTATACGATCGGCTTGTTGCGCCCGAAATTGTGGAGATGGCGCGCCGTGAAGCTGAACGTATTTATGTAGGCAAAAAAGACAAATACCATGCCGTACCGCAAGGCGATATTTGCCAGCTTATGGTGACCTTAGCCCAGCAAGGAAAGCGGGTTGCACGCTTAAAAGGCGGAGACCCTTATATTTTTGGACGCGGAGCAGAAGAGGCCGAAGTGTTGGTTGAGCACAATATTCCGTTTGAAGTTGTGCCAGGCATTACCGCCGCCGCCGGGTGTTCTGCTTACGCAGGGTTTCCGTTAACGCATCGAGAATTTTCACAATCGGTTACGCTTATTACAGGGCATCAACAAGAGGGCGCAAACGAAGTGAATTACGGCCGTCTTGCACACTCTGGCGATACCATGGTCTTTTATATGGGGGTTAAAAATGCTCAAAAAATTCAACAGGGTTTAATTCAACACGGTTTATCCGCACAAACGCCCGCCGCAATTATCGAAAAAGGCACTACCGCCAAGCAGCGCGTTATCATCACCACACTTGGCGAGCTGCACAGCACGATTGAATCCAGTCAAATTAAACCGCCCGCTTTATTGGTGGTGGGCGAGGTAATTAATGTGAGAGAGAGATTAATTAAATGAGTGAGCGCAACGAGGCTACAACACCAGTGAATGAAAAGCCATTTCAATTTTACATTCAAACCATCGGGCGCGGACAAAAACGCCGTCGAAGCTTAACGCAAGACGAGGCACGAGATGCGATGCGCTTGATTTTGGCGGGTAAGGTAACTCAAATGCAGTTAGGTGCTTTCTTAATGCTTATTCGAGTACGAGAAGAGACCGCAGAAGAAGCCGCAGGGTTTGTGCTGGCCATTCGTGAAAAAATTTCTCCCCCCCCTTGTTCGGTGGATATTGATTGGGGAAGCTATGCAGGAAAACGTCGTCAACTTCCTTGGTTTATGCTTGCCTTAACGCTGTTGGCTCGCAAAGGCTATACTGTTTTTTTGCATGGCATTGTTGGCAACGAAGTCAATCGACTCTACACACAAGAAATTGCTGAATTGCTTAACTGGCCAATTGCCAGTTCGTTACAAGATGCCAAGCAGCATATTGAGCAATCAGGATTTTGTTATACGCCTGTAGAGTGTTTTGCACCTGAAATTAAAACGTTAATGGGCTACCGAGATGAGCTTGGGCTACGCTCTCCTATTCATACCTTAGCGCGCATGATGAACCCATTTAACGCCAGACTCAGCGTGCATGGCGTGTTTCATAAAGGATATGACGACATACACCAACAAGCCGCTACACGCCTAGGCGACCCTATGACCGCTGCTTTTTGTGGCGATGGGGGAGAGGCTGAAGTGAGAGTCGATCGAAAAACAGAAATTAAAATGGTTGAAAATAGTGACAATCAAGCCAGCTCAGAGATGTGGTCATTTTTCTTACCTAAAATTTTTTTTGACTCCGACCCAACCGAAAAATGCATTGACCCAAGTGTGCTTATGGCGGTATGGAAGGGGCAAGTAACACATGACTACGGAAAAATCACCACCATTCAAACCATCGCCATGGTACTTATGGCTCTTGAACACCTAACGCTTGAAGAAGCGACCGAGCAGGCCACAAAACTTTGGAACGCGCGTTGAAATCTGACGGCCACCCTAAAGAACGTATTTCTATCTGAGGGTTAGGGGGTTCCTTAGCTGTTTACTGTTAAGCGTTCCTAGAATAGAATGGGTAAAGGGGTTCCTTAAAATAATTAAGACATTGGAAAACACAATGGAAAATAAAAAAGCATCTAAAGCACTGCCGATTCAAGATCCTTATTTGAATGCGTTACGCAAAGAGCGTATTAGTGTGTCCGTTTACTTGGTAAACGGTGTTAAGTTACAAGGTAAAATTGACTCATTTGATCAGTTTGTGGTGTTGTTAAGAAGCAGTGTGACGCAGATGGTTTATAAGCACGCCATTTCAACCATTGTGCCTGCTCAAGATCCTAAGATTTATGAAGAATCTTCTGATATCAAAGAGTTTTCTGATTAGTTTGAGTTATTACCCTAATCCCCAGATAGAAAATAAATAGAGAGAACGACGACGGTATGGAATTATTTGACCGCCTTGAGCGGCGAGAGCTGGAACGCGCAGTGTTGGTTCATGTGGACTTTTATCATGAATCAGACCGTGAGGATTTGGATGAGTTTTATGAGCTGGTGGATTCAGCAGGCGCAGAAGTCTGTACCTTGTTGGGCACAAAACGCCAGAGACCCGATTCAAAATATTTTGTGGGTAAGGGTAAGGCAGAAGAGATTCAATTAGCGGTTGAAATGCATGAAGCGGACGTGGTGATTGTGAATCATGCGTTAACACCTGCACAGGAACGAAACCTATCTGAGCTGGTTCAGTGCCAAGTATTAGATCGAGTTGGGTTGATTTTAGATATTTTTGCGCAAAGAGCACGCTCCCATGAAGGAAAGCTGCAAGTCGAGTTGGCGTTGCTTAAGCGAATGTCTACTCGTTTGGTAAAAGGGTGGACGCATTTGGATCGTCAAGGTGGGATTGGTGCGCGTGGCCCAGGTGAAACGCAATTAGAATCGGATAGACGCTTGGTGCAAGGACGTATTAAATCACTTGAACGAAAGATTGAAAAAGTTCGTAAGCAACGTGGTTTAGGTCAGGAAGCCCGTAAACGAACGGACATTCCTGTGATCACCATTATTGGTTATACCAATGCTGGAAAATCAACCTTGTTTAATCAAATGACCTCGGCAAACGTTTATGCAGAAGACCGTTTGTTTGCAACGCTGGATTCAACATTGCGCCGAGTGCATTTGCCGGGTGCAGGTCGGGTTATTTTTGCGGATACGGTTGGGTTTATTCGACACATTCCTCATGATTTGGTGTCGGCATTTCGATCCACATTAGAGGAAACGCGAGAGGCAGATTTACTCGTTCATTTGGTGGACGCTTCGGATCCGCATCGAGAAGAAAAAATTGAAGATGTGCATGAGGTGATTAGAGAGGTGGGAGCAGAATCTGTCCCCCAGTTAATCGTATTTAATAAAATTGACCGTTTGGAACCTGCGGTGCCTGCGAAAGTAGATTGTAATACCGAAGGAATTCCACAGCGGGTTTGGATTTCGGCACAGAGTGGCGAAGGCATTGACTTATTGCTAGATTCGGTTGCCTCATTTTTTAAGGGGGCATTTTTAACGGTAACGTTAACGCTGAAAGTGGATGCGGGCAAACGACGCGCTGAACTGTATTCACTTGGCTCTATTTTAGATGAGGGCTTTGATGAAGAAGGCAACAGTCTCTTTAAAATGTCACTGACCGAACAGGAGTGGCAGTTGGTTAAGAACTGGCCTGAATTAATTCAGGCCAGTGTACTGGAAGCGTAGTTTTTTTAAAATATCGGGTTATAAGTTGTTTTAATAGGTGACTTTTAGTCGTAACCTCACTAGAATATGAGGAATCGTGTCTGCAAAAATGCAGATCACTAGATTGATACGGTTTTTAAAGGAATTATTTAGGATTTTGTAGCGGCTCAAATGGTGCCTGAAAAGGGTCAAATCAAGGCGAAAAATGTGAGTTTACAAGTGTAAATGATCATTTTTTAACACAGAGTTGACCTTTTTCAGGGGCTAGCTGAGTCGTTACAGGATTTTTTAAAAACTTTTGCACTAAACATGGAGATGTTTGAATGGCTTGGAATGAACCCGGTAAGTCTGGGCAGGATCCTTGGGGTAACTCAGGAAATAACAGCGGAGGTGGTGATCAAAAACCACCTAAAAACCAAAAAAACGATGATATCGATGTGTTGTTGAAAAAGGCTCAGAAAATTTTTGGTGGCGCAAGTGATAAATTTAGCAAAAAAGGTGGCGGCGGTGGCGGTCTTAATCGTACGGGTGTGTCGGTTATTGCTGGTGTCATCGGTACGGTTTGGTTGCTGTCGGGTATCTATATAGTTGACCCTGCTGAACGCGGTGTGGTTACTCAGTTTGGTTCGTACGTAGAAGAAACCAGAGCGGGGCCACACTGGCACATTCCTTGGCCAATTGAAAAAGTGCGCATTGTTAATGTAGATCAAATTCGTACCGCTGAAATTGGTTACCGTTCAGACACTAATCGTTCGGGTAATGTTCCGACCGAGTCATTAATGTTGACCAAAGATGAAAATATTGTGGACTTAAAGGTCGCAGTTCAATACCAAGTGGCCAGTGCAAATCAATATTTATTTGAAACAGCGGATCCTGATTTAACGTTGCGTTCGGTCGTAGAAAGTACCTTGCGTGAAGTGGTGGGTCAAAGTACCATGGATTTTGTATTGACTGAAGGGCGTGATGAAGTGGTGTCACGTGTTAAAGCGTTAACGCAAGAGCGTTTGGACGGTTATAAAACAGGTCTGATTGTGACCAGTGTTAACTTACAAGATGCACAGCCACCAGAGCAAGTTCAATCGGCATTTGCTGATGTAGTTAAGGCACGAGAAGACAGAGAGCGTTTGATTAATGAAGCGGAAGCCTATTCGAATGACATCCTACCAAAGTCTCGTGGTAAAGCCGCTCGTGAACTGGAAGAAGCCAGTGCTTATCACGATCGTGTGATTGCACAGGCGGTCGGTGAATCGTCTCGTTTTGTGAGTATTGTTAAAGAGTATCAAGCGGCACCTGAAGTAACGCGTAACCGTCTGTATATTGATGCGATGGCAACGGTGCTGAGTAATACCAGTAAAGTCTTTGTGGGTTCCGATAGCAGTAATAATTTATTGTATTTACCGTTAGATAAAATGGTGAGTCAAGGACAGTCAACTGTTCCGTTTGTGCCGCCACAACAAGCCGCCCCTCTCAATACAGGGTCAGTAGGTAATCGTCAACAAAACACGTCAACGGGTCAGAGAACAAATATTCGTGACATTTTGAAAAATAGGGAGCTACGTTAATGAAAGCGGTACTTGGAATATTAGGAGCTGCCGTCTTATTTGTGGGCAGTAACTCCGTTTACGTGGTCAATCAATGGGAAACCGGCGTAGTGCTTCGTTTAGGAGAGATTGTAAAAGCAGATGTTGAACCTGGCTTGCACTTTAAAATGCCGTTTATTAATAACGTGCGCAAATTTGATTCTCGCCTACAAACATTAGATGCTTTACCAGAGCGTTATTTAACCAGTGAACAGAAAAATCTTGTGGTGGATTCATTTGTTAAATGGCGAATTGTTAATGTAGAGAAGTTTTTTACTACAATGAATGGTGACAATCGTCAGGCAGGCATAAGGTTAGGACAAATTGTAAAAGATGGCTTACGTGCGGAGTTTGGTATCCGTACCGTAAAAGAAGTCATTTCAGCGGAACGAGTGGAAATTGCGAATAAAATTAAAGCCAGCACGGCCATTGCCGCAAGCTCATTTGGTATTGAGATTGAAGACGTTCGTATTAAACGAATTGACCTAGCAAAAGAGGTGAGTGAGTCGGTTTATCGTCGAATGGAATCGGAACGTAACCGTGTGGCGAAAGATTTACGCTCTAAAGGGTCGGAAGCGGCTGAAAAAATCCGAGCTGATGCGGATCGTCAACGCGTGGTTATCTTAGCGGATGCCTACAGTGAAGCAGAAATTTTACGCGGTAAAGGAGATGCAAAATCGGCTGAAATTTATGCGAAAGCGTATAATTTAGATGCGGAGTTTTACTCTTTTTATCACAGCATCAATGCGTATAAAATATCTTTTAAAGATAAGTCAGATATTCTATTAGTTGATCCTAAGTCAGACTTCTTTAAATACTTTAACCAATCGTCACAGTAGTACGATGGTAATAACAAGGTGGGGTTTTCCCACCTTTTTTATAGTTCTATGCTAGAAACAACTTTAATTACAGCCATTGCGTTAGTCTTTATTATTGAGGGTTTTTTGCCTTTTTTATTTCCGAACGCTTGGCGGCGCATGATGAAAGCCGCGGTTGAAGCGTCTGAAAAAGAACTGCGTATTATGGGGTTGATTTCAATCACCATTGGAATGGTGGTTTTAATGTTTTTAAGTGAATAGAGGATTTTCAACTCTGCGTATTTTTGTTTTAAAACACACCATATTTCCGAATTTGTAACTGCTCAGCGAGCCGTTGCCCCAATTTCAGTAATTAGAAAGAAGTTATTAATGCAGCAATCTACTTGGTTTACCCCAGATGGTTTAGAAGACCTTCTGCCTCCACAAGCCCAAAAACTGGAATATTATCGCCGTAAGTTGATGGATGGTTTTCATTTGTCTGGATACGATTTGGTGTTACCTCCCCTTGCCGAATTTACGGATTCGTTATTAACGGGTACTGCACGACAGTTGGCGGTGGATACCTGCCGTTTTACCGATCAAGAGAGCGGTAAAATGATGGGGGTTCGTGCCGATATGACACCACAAGTAGCGCGTATTGTGAGTAACCGTCTAAAAGCATCCAACACCATTTCTCGTCTATGTTATGCAGGTGAAGTGTTGAAAACACGCAATAACAAAGCGAAAGGGTCTCGAAGCCCGATTCAATTGGGTGCAGAATTATTTGGTCATGCGGGCGTTGAAAGTGACATTGAAATTATTGAGTTGATGCTGGAATCCATGCAACGGCTGAATTTAGACAATGGAAAGATCAGCTTAGGGCATGTTGGCATCGTGGATGAACTGATCTCCTTGGCGGACTTAAATGAGAGTCAGACAGTACAGCTTATTGATATTCTGGAGCGTAAAGCGTTGCCTGAATATGAACAGTTTTTAATTGAAAATACGTTGCCTGAATCGGTATCGAGTGCGTTTTCTGAATTGTTGAGCTTATGCGGTAATGCAATCACGGTGATTGAACGTGCTAAAACCTCATTATCATCTCTGTCCCCTATATTGGAAAATGCCGTGAAGCGTTTGGATACGGTGATTTCATTCTTAACAGAAGTGCACAGTAACCCAATTCATTTAGATTTAGCAGACATTCGCGGTTATCAATACCACACAGGCATTATTTTTGCCTGTTACAGTGCGGATGGTTTTTTGTTGCCTATTTGCAAAGGTGGGCGTTATGACAATATCGGTTCTGAGTTTGGCTTGGCACAGCCAGCAACAGGGTTTAGTTTAGATTTACGTGTGGCCTTGGATTTGTTGGCGCCTGTCGAACCCGCTGAAAAAGGGTCTGTTTATGCGCCTTCACAGGCAGATAAAGCGCTTCAAGAAAAAATTATTGAATTGAAGCTTTCAGGCATGCAGGTAGTGAAAGTGTTTGATATGGGTTCTTTAACGGCAGGGAACCAATTTTTGTCAAATACAAGCGGTCAATGGGTTGTTGAGCGCGTTTAATTGCGCTCGTTACGAAATTTTATAAAAGTAATTAAAAAGTAGTTTTAATGATGTCAAAACGAAATATAGTGGTAGTAGGCACTCAATGGGGTGATGAAGGAAAAGGAAAAATTGTAGACCTGTTAACCGACAGGGTGGCTGCGGTGATTCGTTTTCAAGGTGGGCATAATGCTGGCCATACACTTGTTATTGATGGTCAAAAAACGGTACTGCATTTGATTCCTTCTGGTATTTTGCGTGAAGACGTTGAATGTTTTATTGGAAATGGCGTGGTGTTAGCCCCCGATGCGTTAGAGCGTGAAGTAACACAACTGGAAGCCACTGGATTAAACGTTCAAACGCGTCTAAAAATCAGTGAGGCGTGTCCGCTTATTTTAGATTATCACGTGGCATTGGATGTCGCGCGCGAAGTGGCGCGTGGCAATAAAGCCATTGGAACAACGGGGCGGGGCATTGGCCCAGCGTATGAAGATAAAGTGGCGCGTAGAGGATTGCGTGCGGGTGACTTTAAAAATATGTCATCCTTTAAGCTTAAGCTGCAAGAGACCTTGGCCTACCATAACTACATGCTGGAACACTACTATAAAGCGGAACCGATCTCGTTTGATCTGTTGTGGAAGAAATGCGAGCGTTACAGTCAAATGATTTTGCCGATGTTGGCGGACATTCCAAACTTAATTGCAAGCTATAACCGTGAAGGAAAAAGCTTAATGTTTGAAGGCGCACAAGGAACGCTCTTGGACATTGATCAAGGAACGTATCCTTATGTAACGTCTTCCAATACCACTGCGGGCGGCGCGGCATCGGGTGCAGGAATTGGCCCGACTGAATTGGACTATATTTTAGGTATTACCAAAGCCTATGCCACGCGTGTGGGGGGCGGTCCTTTTCCAACCGAGTTGTTGTATGACTGTGATACAGACAAGGGTGATCCAATTGGTAAAGAGTTAGGCACACGCGGGCATGAGTTTGGTGCAACCACGGGTCGTCAACGTCGCTGTGGTTGGTTTGATGCCGTGGCACTGCGCCGTTCAGCGCAAATTAATGGTTTAACAGGCATGTGTTTAACTAAGTTAGATGTAATGGATGAGCTTAAAGAGATTAAGATTTGTATCTCTTACGAGCAAAATGGAGAAACCTTATTGTTACCGCCGTCCAGTGCCGATGAGTATGAAACCTGTGTGCCAAACTATGTCACCATGCCTGGTTGGCAAACCTCAACGGTTGGTGCGGACTCTTGGGATACTCTGCCACAAGCGGCGAAGGACTATATTCGTTTCTTAGAAAAAGAGGTGGGGGTACCTGTTTCTATTTTATCAACGGGGCCTGACCGCTCTGAAACCTTGGTAATTAAAGACCCGTTTGAATAATTTTGATCTGAATGCGCCTAAACAAAAAAACCGAATCATTTGATTCGGTTTTTTTGTTTTTAGGCTGGATGTTTCTAATTTTTATACTCTTTTTTAGACAATTCATAACGCTGAATAATGTCATCAATGCGAATTTGATCGTATTCACGTAGGCCACTGAGCACCATGGTTTTAAAGCCTGAGCCAACTTGAGCTCCATTTTCTAACACTTTGAACTCAATTCGAACCAATCCGCGCCTGCCTTTCACTTCGAGCTGGCTTCCGCTGAATTCAAGCGAGGGATGTTTAATGTTTAAATGTTTAAACTCAAATGCCATGCTCTCGTAAATTACCATGGGGCGATCTGGATTAATCATTACGTTATGTTCTTTCATTAACGGCACTAAAATATGTGGAAAACAGTGTCCAGAAAAAGCCACATAGGCGGATGAAAAGGCTTCAATAAACGTTAAATCATGGGTGATTTCGCCTTGGCACTCGGCAGTTAAGCAGGCTTTGTCATTTTCATCCACTATTGTGAATTGATTATCATAGGTATCAGGTAGGGTAACGGCCATATTTTTACCAATCATTCCCGTGTAGTGAAAAGACATCTTTTGTGACAAACCTTGGTAGGCTAAAGTCAGCGCAAAGAGTAGGTCACCAGGAACACAAAAGCGCTTAGAATCAGGATTATGCAGTGGATTAAAGTCATCAGAAACCTCTTTTGCAAAAGCACTGCCTTGCTTTGGGGTAACGTGAATAATTTTATGATTTGTCGCTTGTTTACAAGTATGAAAAGAGTCTAAGTACATGCGTTCTCTTATTAAATTTAAAGAAATAAAAAATAGAATGATACTGAATATCAGGCTAATAATCATCTTTTCGTTGATAAAACGTTAAATCCCATAAAAAAAACTAATGATACGTATGGAATAATTGACTCTTTGTGCCATTATGTTAAGCTTCGTTGCCCGAATTTTAGTGCTTTTTTTTACCTGAATCATGGGTTCAGGTTTATCTTTATTTACAACAGGCTAACGCATGAGTTCAATCACCTTTCTAAGTATTAATTTGCCAATCGTTGCTTTATTGCCATTTTTTGGCGCCATCTTTGCCGCATGGGCCTCTAAAATTAATCGGTTAGCGTCGGCGTGGGTGGCTGCGTTTGTTACCATTCTTGCGTTGGCCTTTTTAGCCCCCTCCATGGCGTTGGTGTTTGCGGGCGAAACCTTAATTCAGAGTTGGACATGGATTCCTGCCATTGGGCTGGAGTTTGCCTTTCGTTTAGACGGGTTGGCGCTGTTGTTTGCGTTGCTGATTTTAGTCATTGGCTTGTTGGTTATTATTTACGCCCGTTACTACTTATCTAAAAAAGATTCGATGGGTCGATTTTTCGCCTATTTGCTGATGTTTATGGGCTCCATGCTCGGGATTGTTCTGTCTGAAAACTTGATTCAGATGGTGGTCTTTTGGGAGCTTACCTCGCTTACCTCATTCTTATTAATCAGTTATTGGCAACACCGTCAGGACGCTCGTGCAGGCGCGCGCATGGCCTTAGTGATTACCGGTGGTGGCGGTCTCGCTTTGTTAGCGGGTGTGTTGTTGCTAGGCCACGTGGTGGGCAGTTATAACTTAACCGATGTATTGGCGGCGGGCGAGTTAATTCGCGGTCATGATCTATACCTTCCTATTTTAGTGTTGATTTTAATCGGCGTGTTTACCAAATCGGCACAGTTTCCGTTTCACTTTTGGTTGCCTCATGCAATGGCCGCTCCTACACCTGTTTCCGCCTATTTGCACTCCGCAACCATGGTAAAAGCAGGAATCTTCTTATTAGCACGTTTTTTCCCCGTGTTGTCAGGTACGCCTGAATGGACGTTTTTAGTGGGCGGTGCAGGCTTAATTACCTTTTTACTGGGCGCTTATTTTGCGTTGTTTCAACACGATATTAAAGGCTTGTTGGCGTACTCGACCATCAGTCATTTAGGGTTAATTACTTTACTGTTTGGTTTTGGAACTCAGCTGGCCGCGGTCGCCGCAATTTTTCATATTATTAACCACGCCACCTTTAAAGCTTCGCTGTTTATGGTGGCGGGGATTATTGATCACGAAACCGGAACACGTGACATGCGGCGACTCAATGGCTTGTTTAAATACATGCCACACACCGCCGTATTAGCGATGATTGCGGCGGCGGCGATGGC
>VAPF01000383.1_pt1 | contig 13287 bp, 10 predicted proteins | sample 3393931 | NCBI WGS metagenome assembly VAPF01 (sample SAMN08290437, study PRJNA428436) | hydrothermal vent metagenome | isolation source: Deep-sea hydrothermal vent chimney | place: Atlantic Ocean: South-mid Altantic Ridge | depth 2773 m m | reverse complement strand
GGTGATTTTGCCGCACTGTGTGGGCCATCGGGATCTGGCAAGACCAGTGTATTGAATCTGGTGGGTGGTTTGGATGTGCCAAGTTCAGGCGAAGTCTGGGTTGACCAGATTAACCTTGCAACACTCAGTGCCAGCGCGCTCTCAAATGTGCGCAAAAACCGCATCGGTTTTGTCTTTCAGGCCTACAACCTGATCCCCGTGATGACGGCATACGAAAATGCTGGGTTTGTTTTGAATCTGCAAGGTGTCGATGAATCGGAGTGCCGTGATCGTGTGATGGCCATATTGAAAGATGTTGGATTGGAAGGTCTGGAAAAGCGTCGTCCCGATGAGATGTCGGGTGGTCAGCAGCAGCGCGTCGCTATCGCCCGCGCCATTGTCACCCAACCGGCTATAATTCTTGCTGATGAACCCACGGCCAATGTTGATTCGCGCACCGCTGAAGCACTATTGGATCTCATGCAAAAACTCAATCAAGAAAAAGGCATCACCTTTCTCTTCTCCACTCATGATCAGCATGTGATGGATCGGGCTAGGCGACTGATTCGACTACTGGATGGACGGCTTGACAGCGATGAGGTGCGCGGTGCGTAGTCAAACAATCGCCATCATCGCGCTCGTAACTTTGGTGATTCAGCCAAGTCAAGTATTTGCCTTTTACGAACAACAAAATGAACAGTTTTACATTGATGCACGCGGTTTAGTGCGTGGCTTTGCTCATGCCTCACAATACCCTGATGATAAAATACTCTACCCCGAGCGACGTTCATCCGGTGTCGCAGGAGTTGCAAGGTTAATGGTCAACGCGGATATGGGGAGTCATTGGGGGTTTGAAATCAATGTCTATCAAACTTATATTCCGAGTACTTTAGCCAAACAGCCGAGCAGCGTGGGACTACCGATTTTTGTCGAACGCAGTGCGGCACTTGAAACAAGTTTTAGCCATGAGGATTATGTCCACTTGGCCATGGATCGCTTTGCACTGCGTTGGTCGAACCAGTACATTAATTTAACTTTAGGCAGACAAGCCATCAATTTGGCGACAACTTTCTACTTCACACCCAATGATTTTTTTGCCCCGTTTTCAGCGCAAACTTTTTACCGCGTTTATAAGTCGGGTGTTGATGCGGTACGTGCCGAAATGAGTTTAGGGGAATTTTCTCAACTCTCATTAATCAGCGTGCTGGGTTATTCAGCAGAGGTAGGCAGCGATACCGGCTGGAGCGACAACCCGAACAGTCAACGTGCCTCCCACCTAGTGAGCTGGTCAAACTCCTATGGCAATATTGAAACAACGCTGATTGCAGGACGTGTCGTGGATAAAAATATCATCGGTGTCGCCTTGCAAGGGGAGCTTTTCGAGTGGCTGGGAATTCGTTTCGAAGGCCATCATGGCGATTCACTATATAGAGATCTTGATGACTACCAACAATTCAGCCTGGGCCTGGAGTACCGCTGGGAAAGCAGCTTCGAACTTCGACTAGAGTTGTTTTACAACGGGCTGGGTGGCGACAACGTTACCGACTATCCAGCAATAGCGCAAACGGGCAACACCCAATATCTTGGCCGCTATTACAGCGCTTTAGGCGGCAGTTATGACATCACCCCTTTGCTTAGCGGGCAAGCGGTCATTATCAGCAATTTTGAAGATGACTCTGCACTGATATCACTTAATGCTATCTATTCACTCTCTGATGAGTCTGAATTAGTGATTAACCTGGGCATACCGCTGGGAGACAAGCCCATTAATGGCCTATTGAGTAGTGAACTTGGAAGCTATCCAGTGTCAATAAATATGGAAGCCCGATTGTTTTTTTAGAAAAAAGGAAGAGATCACATGACACCCGAATCCCTTTTTTATACTGACAGTCTGAAATGCCTCAAGCATTCAGCGCTATTCGGTCAACTTGATGAGACCACACTGGTGGACATCCTGCAGCGCTGTCGCCACGAAACCTGGAAGCGCCATCGCCATTTGCCTGTAGAGGAAACTTGGCAGCGTTTCCATATTCTTCTGTCTGGTCGGGTACGGATCAGCCGTAGCAACTCTGAAACAGGTCGCATGGTCACTCTATTTTTGCTCGGCCCGGGTGACCCATTTTGCACTTTCAGCCTGCTGGATGGTGAACCCCACGATGTCATGCTGGAGACTCTGGATAATATCTCCCTGCTGAGCCTGCCGATGGAGGAGGCACGTTCATGGGTGAGTGAGCACCCGAAATTTAATAGCACCCTGCTGCCTTATCTGGGAAAACAGATGAACACGCTTGCAGAGCTTGCTGCTGATCTCGCGCTGCACGATACGGAAACTCGTCTGGCACGTCTGATTTTGCATCATGTAGATACGCCCTCTACAGAGAAACAGACACATATATCGCCGCACCTGATCAACAACCTCTCGAACGAATCACTGGCAGAAATGATAGGCAGTGTGCGGGTGGTGGTTAATCGCCAGCTCCAGCACTGGAAACAAGAGGGCATTATTGATACCCATCGGGGTTATCTGATGGTGGAAAAACTGGACGACTTGATCCTGCGGGCGAAGCAGAAACTGGTTGATATTCCTCAATAATTTTTTCTACGCTGGAGACAGACCATGCGGACTGACCATTACTTGCCACGCACACTGCCCAAGTCATTACAAGGGTTGGCGACATTAGCACTCGATCTACGCTGGAGCTGGAACCACGGAGCGGATGCTTTGTGGTGCCAAGTCGCCCCCGAGCTATGGGAAGCTACAGCCAACCCTTGGCTGATTCTGGAAACGGTTTCTGACCAACGCCTGAAAATGCTGACAACTGATACTGAGTTTATTGAAAAACTACAGCAGCAGCTCGGTATGCGTGAGACTCATTTGAAGGAAAAATCCTGGTTTAACAAAACGGTCAATAGCCGCTTTTCAGGTTATATTGCTTATTTCAGCATGGAGTTCGGTATTTGTGAGTCACTGCCTATCTACTCTGGTGGTCTGGGGGTGTTGGCGGGAGATTATCTCAAGACCGCCTGTGATCTCAACGTACCTTTAATTGGGGTCGGTCTGCTCTATCAACAGGGTTATTTTCGTCAAGCATTGAATGCTAACGGCGAGCAGATTGAGTTTTATCCCTATAATGATCCAACCATGTTGCCCGTGGTGCCCTTGCGTGATGACAGTGGTGAATGGATGCGAGTGACGCTTGAGCTACCGGGTCGGTCTTTACGTTTACGCACTTGGCGGGGTCAAGTGGGTCGTCGTACCTTGTTATTGCTGGATAGTAATGACCCACTGAATGCGCCCGGTGATCGAGCCATTACCAGCGAGCTTTATGGCGGGGGTGAAGAGATGCGTTTGCAACAGGAGATCGTGCTGCGCATTGGTGGTTGGCGGTTGTTGGAGATGCTTAAAATTGACTGCCCCGTGTGCCATCTTAATGAAGGTCATGCTGCATTTGCTATTCTGGAGCGCTGCCGATATTTCATGCAACGCACTGATCAAACTTTTCACGTTGCGTTACGAGCAACACGAGCGGGAAATTTATTTACGACCCACACCCCAATAGCCGCCGGTTTTGATTGTTTTTCCCCCGATTTGTTTACTCTCTATTTTCAAACGATGGCGCTGGCATGTGGGGTGGAAACAGATGATCTTTTAGCACTGGGACGACTCAATATCGACGATCAAAGTGAGCCTTTTAATATGGCTTATCTGGCCATGCGTGGTGCTGGAGCAGTCAATGGCGTGAGTCGCCTGCACGGTGAGGTGAGTCGCAAAATTTTCCAGCCACTGTTTCGGAACTGGCCCGAGGCCGAGGTTCCAGTGAGTTATGTGACAAATGGGATTCATGTGCCGAGCTGGGATTCGGCCGCAGCCGATGCACTGTGGACGGGTGCCTGTGGCAAATCACGCTGGCGTGGCACTCTGGATTCAGTGGAGGCGGACTTACGCCAGCTATCGGATGAAAAACTTTGGCGTTTCCGTGCTGAAGGACGGAAACGGTTGATCAAGTTCTTGCGGCAATATTGGGTACGCCAGCACTGTGGGCATAGCGCTAGCTCTATACAGGTTCAGGCGTGCAGTGAAATTTTTGATCCAGATGCATTAACGTTGGGTTTTGCCCGACGTTTTGCTGAATACAAACGACCCAATCTATTACTGCACGACCCTCAACGGTTGGTGCAACTGCTCACTCACCGTGACCGTCCTGTACAGTTGGTGATTGCGGGTAAGGCACATCCAAAGGATGCCGTAGGCAAACGCATGTTGCGCCAATGGTGGGATTTCCTTGAGAGTCACGGTATGCGCGAACGAGTGGTGTTTGTTGAGGACTACGATTTGGGCGTTGCACAACAACTGACTCAAGGCGTGGACGTCTGGATTAACACACCGCGTCGCCCATGGGAGGCCAGCGGCACCAGCGGAATGAAAGTGTTAGTCAACGGCGGCCTGAATCTGTCCGAATTAGATGGCTGGTGGGCTGAAGCCTATACACCTGAGCTGGGTTGGGCGCTGGGTGATGGATTTGAGCATGATGATATTTCTGACTGGGATGTGGAAGAAGCCGAGCAACTTTACCGGATATTGGAAGATGAAGTGGTTCCCTGCTTTTATCGCCGTAATGAACAAGGCCTGCCTGTAGAGTGGGTGGCTCGAATGCGTGAAAGTATGGGCAGCCTGACGGCGCAATACTCATCAAATCGTATGTTGCGGGAATATACAGAAGACTATTATCTACCACTGGCCGAAGCCTATCAGCAACGCAGCACCGATTTTAATATTGCCGTTGAACTGGAGGCTTGGCATACGCAGCTCAAACAGCACTGGCAATGGATTCACTTTGGCAATGTAAGCACAAGAGATGATGATAATGGCCTCCACTTCGAGGTGCAGGTCTATCTTGATGACATATCAGCGGAAGCCGTAAGTGTCGAGTTGTATGCCGACTCGGTGACGGGTCATGACTCAGTGCGCCAACCACTGATTCGTGGTGCAGCGCTGGCCGGTACAGCGAATGCTTATGTTTATACAGGATCGGTTCCGCTCGGCCGACCCGAATCTGATTACACTCCCCGTATCATAGCGGCTCATCCGTTGGCTCGTGTTCCCCAGGAAGCCAGCATGATTCTTTGGTATCGATAATTAATGCGCTGTAATCTTTTGCACAAAACCTGAGCAATACCGAGGTTATTATGCCCGAACTAAATAATGAAGAGTTTGATCTGTAACACCTCGGGCTGCGCCCTCTCAGTGAAGGCTTATTTCAGTTGTAATAAAAAGTGTAACCTAGGTTACAGCGGTGTGGATTCCATTGTTATTAAATAGGGTTGGGTATGGGTGTTTTTTATTTAAGTTCATACACTCTTAACAAAAAATCAGGAGAGGGTCATGTCTAAGATAAAAGAAAAAAAGCTCCAAAAAAAGAGGCGTAAAAAGTCTGAGCCCACTAAGAGCAGGCAGCGAACTATTGTTGTTACCGAGCGATATACCATGATTGCTGAAGCCGCTTATTTTATTGCTGAACATCGAGGTTTTACAGAAGGTAATGAAATAGAGGATTGGCTTCAAGCGGAAAAGGAAGTTGATACCTTGCAATACTTGGGGCAGTTTTAAGCGCATCAGAAAAAAGGGACAATCATGACAGATTCACCGATTTATATTCGCTGGTTCAAAGAGCTCTGTATTGATGACGTAGATTTAGTCGGTGGTAAAAACGCCTCACTGGGTGAAATGTACCAAAACCTAACGGCATTAGGTGTGCGAGTACCTAATGGCTTTGCCGTGACCGCCACGGCATACCGTGATGTGCTGGATGATAATAATGCCTGGCAAGCGTTGCATACGGCACTGGACGGGCTTGATCCCGACGATGTAAAGGATTTACAGGCACGGGGAGAAAAGGCGCGTTCGATTGTATATAACTGTAAACTTCCAGAAGATCTGAAGGCAGAGATTTTGAAGGGGTATGTACAACTCAAACAGGAGTATGGCGAAGATATTTCGTTAGCGGTGCGTTCGTCGGCGACCGCTGAGGATTCCCCAGAGGCCTCTTTTGCCGGTCAAAATGAGAGTTATCTCAACATCAGTAGTGAAGATGCTCTGCTTGATGCCTATAAACGTTGTCTGGCTTCCAACTTTACCGACCGCTCTATTCACTATAAATACGATAACAATTTCGATCTCTATAAAGTCCATCTCTCCGTCGTGGTGATGAAAATGGTACGCAGTGATATAGGGACGAGTGGTGTTATGTTCTCACTTGATACGGAAACAGGATTTAAAGATGTTGTGTTCATCAACGCCGCATTCGGTCTGGGTGAAAATATCGTTCAAGGCACTATTGACCCTGATAGTTTCTATGTCCACAAGCCAACATTTAATAAAGGGTTTCGTGCTGTTCTCAAGCGCCAGTTAGGCAGTAAAGAGAAAAGGATGGTGTTCACTGATAAAATCAATACTGACAATATCGCCACCGATTACATCAAAAATATTGATACCAGTACGGAAGAGAGAAGTCACTACTCTATCTCTGATGAAGATGTCATGGTGCTGGCAGACTATGCCATCAAAGTTGAAAATCACTACTCCAAAAAAGCAAACCATTACAAGCCGATGGATATGGAGTGGGCAAAAGATGGGCTGGATGGCCATTTTTATATGGTGCAGGCACGGCCAGAGACCGTAGAGTCACAAAAAAAAGGCAATGTGCTTGAAATTTATCATCTCAAAGAAACAGCTGAAATTCTTGCACGGGGTCAGGCGATCGGCACTCGGATTGGTGCGGGAAAAGTACGCATTATTAATAGTGTTGACTCATTGAGTGATTTTCAGCCCGGAGAGGTACTGGTTGCCGATACCACCACACCGGATTGGGAACCCATAATGAAAACCGCAGCTGCGATTGTGACTCATCGTGGCGGCCGTACCTGCCATGCCGCCATTGTTTCTCGTGAACTCGGTGTTCCTGCCATTGTGGGGGCAGGTAACGCAATGGAAGTGCTCAAAAATTCACAGGAAGTAACAGTTTGTTGTGCCGAAGGCGAGACTGGAAAAATCTATGATGGGATTCTTGATTTCGAGATTCAGCAAACGGATCTCAGTCAGTTAGCACATCCTGAAACCGCGATCATGATGAATCTGGGCAACCCAGATCAAGCTTTCAGTTTCGCTTCACTGCCAGTGGATGGCATTGGTCTGGCGCGTATGGAATTCATTATTAACGAATATATCAAAGCGCATCCTATGGCGTTGATACACCCAGAAAAAGTGGATGATGTAACACGCAATAAAATCGCCGCCATGAGTGTCGCTTACGATGATCCGACTGATTTTTTCATCAAAACGCTTGCCGAAGGTGTCGCCACAATTGCCGCAGCGGTTTATCCAAAGCCCTGCGTGGTGCGCATGAGTGATTTCAAAAGTAATGAATATGCGACCCTCTTGGGAGGGCATTTTTTTGAACCGGAAGAAGAGAATCCGATGATCGGTTTTCGGGGGGCTTCCCGTTACACTCATCCTGCTTATGCCGCAGGCTTTGCACTGGAGTGCGCGGCAATGAAACGAGTGCGTGACGAGATGGGCTTAACTAATGTCAAGTTGATGATCCCTTTTTGTCGTCGTGTGCAGGAGGGCGAACAAGTGCTGGCAGCGATGGCTGTTAATGGCCTTGAACGGGGCAAAAACGGGCTGGAGGTTTACGTCATGTGTGAGATCCCCAATAACGTTATTCTCATTGATGAATTTGCCAAACTATTCGATGGTTTTTCCATCGGTTCCAATGATCTTACTCAGCTTACTTTGGGTGTAGATCGTGATTCAGAGATCGTTGCCTTTGACTTTGACGAACGTGATTCCGGCGTAAAAGAGATGATTCGCCTCGCAGTGACAGGTGCAAAACGTAACGGTCGCCACTCTGGTATTTGTGGCCAGGCACCCTCGGACTATCCCGAGATGGCTGAGTATTTGGTAGAGCTCGGTATTGATTCAATCAGTCTAAACCCCGATACGGTGCTGACGACCACGCAGCTTATATTGGAGGTTGAGCAGCGTCTGCGGGCGTGCCCTGACAAGGACATCAGGGAGAAATAGCTCAGTACAAGGCACTCATAATGGTTAAACCAGAGACAGATACCAAAAATTCAGTGCAGGGTCTCAGTTCCGCTCAGGCAGAAGAGCGGCTGCAACAGTACGGCCCCAATGCGTTGCAGGAGAAAAAGCGCTCACCACTGCTGCGCTTGCTGGGTTATTTTTGGGGACCCATTCCATGGATGATTGAGGTCGCGGCCATTCTCTCCGCGTTGGTTCAACACTGGCCTGATTTTTGGATCATCATGGGGTTATTGGTCTTTAATGCTGGCATTGGCTTCTGGCAAGAATACACCGCAGGCAATGCTGTGGAAGCGTTAAAAAAACAGCTTGCGCTCAGAGCGCGAGTACTGCGTGATGGTGCGTGGCAAGAGGTTGATGCTAAACGATTGGTGCCAGGCGATGTTATCCGTATCCGCTTGGGGGATGTGGTTCCGGCTGATGTGACATTGATTGAAGAGGGTTATTTGAATGTAGATCAGTCAGCCCTTACGGGGGAATCTCTGCCCGTGACCAAGCAGGCCGGGGATGAGGCATATTCAGGTACTGTTGTGAAACAGGGGGAAGTTGTTGCTGAAGTGAGTGCGACTGGGGGGCAGACTAATTTTGGTAAAACCGCCAGTTTGGTCGAACAGGCCACCACGGTCTCCCACTTTCAAAAAGCCGTGCTGACCATCGGCAACTATCTGATTTATGTCAGTTTGGTGCTGGTGGTCATTCTTGTGCTGGTGCAGTTGCATCGTAATGCCCCATGGCTGGAACTGGTGCAGTTTGCTCTGATTTTGACTGTCGCATCCATTCCTGTGGCCATGCCAGCAGTGCTCTCTATGACGATGGCGGTGGGTGCTGTGGCACTCTCTAAACTCAAGGCTATTGTGACTCGGCTGGAATCCATCGAAGAGATGGCTAGCATGGATCTGCTCTGCTCAGACAAAACCGGCACACTGACTCAGAATCGCCTGACACTGGGTAAAGTCGAGGTGTTTCACTCCGAGGATGAACAGGCGGTGCTATTGGTGGCATCACTGGCTTCCAGAGCAGAGAATCAAGATGCCATCGACCAGGCGGTGCTGGAAGGGCTGAAGAACCAAGAGCTCTTCAAATCTTATCGTCAGAGCCGCTATGTGCCTTTCGACCCGGTGCATAAGCGCACTGAAGCTACCGTAGTGGATAGCCAGGGAGAAACCTTTCAAGTGACCAAGGGCGCACCCCAGGTGATTAGGCAAATATCTGGCCTAACGGATGAAGAAACCCAGCGGGCACAACAGGTTGTGAATACTTTTGCCGAGCAGGGCTATCGTGCTCTGGGAGTAGCACGTAAGGAACAAGATGCAGAGCAGTGGCAATTTCAAGGTATTATCTCGCTGTTTGATCCGCCTCGAGAGGATTCAGCGGAGACAATTGCCAGCGCCCAAGCCTATGGTGTGAGTATGAAAATGCTGACAGGTGATAATCAAGCCATCGCCAAACAGATTTCCGGCAAGCTCGGCCTGGGTACGAACATTCTGCCAGCCAGCGCACTTGCTCTGGATAAAGATGGCCGTCGAGATGTCAGCGATGGTGAGCGTATAGAGAGCACTGACGGTTTTTCTGAAGTTTTTCCAGAGCATAAATTCGGTATTGTCAAACTACTTCAGGCGCGTAATCACATCATTGGAATGACCGGTGATGGTGTCAACGATGCGCCTGCTTTAAAACAGGCTGATGTGGGTATTGCTGTCAGTGGCGCGACAGATGCCGCGCGGGCGGCGGCGGATCTGGTGCTCACCGCCCCTGGATTATCGGTGATTATTAATGCCATTGAAGAGGCGCGGCGTATTTTTGAGCGCATGAATGCTTACGCCATTTACCGCATCTGCGAAACAATTCGCATCATGCTTTTTGTCGTGCTAACGATGATATTTTTCAATTTCTACCCCATCACTGCGATCATGATCATTCTGCTCGCATTTCTCAATGATGTTCCCATTATGTCAATCGCCTATGACCGTACTCGGCTGGAGAAAAAACCAGTCCGCTGGAATATGAAGCAGGTCATCACGGTGGCAACCGTGATGGGAGTTGTTGGTGTGATCGGTAGTTTTGGCATGTTGCTGATTGCGATGGATTGGCTGAAACTTGATGTGGCACAGATTCAGACGTATGTCTTTTTGAAAATGGCTGTAGCAGGTCATCTTGTACTGTTCGTTGCTCGCAGTAAAGACTATTTCTGGAAACAGCCGTGGCCCGCGCCTATCATGATCTGGTCGGCTTTGATCACCAAACTGGCCGCCACTCTTTTAGCCGCCTATGGCTTTGGTCTTATGGTTCCCATCACCTGGCCTGAAATTGCTCTCATTTGGGGGTATTCTATTGGTTCAGCGCTATTGACTGATGCCATCAAGGTTCAAGTCTATCGACACCTGGAGCGTCGTACACGGCAACATCAAGAGTTTCTCACCCGTGTACAACAACCTCTGCACGGTTATGGGAAAAAAGAGTGAAAATATTAATGATGGTAAACAGATATGCATGAGCTCTCGTTATGCGAAGATATGATTGATCTGCTACGGGAACGAGCAAAGGTCGACCACTTCAGTCAAATAAAAAGTATCCAGCTTGAGATTGGCAAGCTCTCTTGTATTGAGTCCGATGCATTGATCTTTGCCTTTAGTGCGACTGCCAAAGGCTCGCTAGCTGAAAATGCAACACTTAAAATTAACGAAATTCCTGGCCAGGGATGGTGCGACCAATGTGCTTCAGAGGTCACAATCGAACAACGCTTTGATACCTGTCCACATTGTGATTATTATCCACTGGAGATCAGGCAGGGTGATAAAATGCGAATCAAATATGTTGAGGTGATCTGATGTGTAGCGTATGCGGATGTCACAACGAACAATCCCGCCTGATTAGTATCGAGCAGGATATTCTAAGCAAAAATAACCGCTATGCCACAATCAATCGAGACTACCTCAACGAGCGTAACATTTTTTGCCTGAATCTTGTCTCCAGCCCCGGCTCAGGTAAAACAACGCTTCTGTGCGAAACAATCAAAGCCCTGGGACATGAGACTCCAATCACCGTCATTGAAGGTGATCAGCAAACAAGCTTTGATGCTGAGCGCATTCGAAAAACGGGCGTGAAAGCGGTACAAATCAACACGGGTAAAGGTTGCCACCTAGATGGCCAGATGGTGGGGCGGGCAATTGATGAGCTCAAGCCGGAGTCACACAGCATTCTGTTTATCGAGAATGTGGGAAATTTGATCTGCCCCGCTGCTTTCGACCTCGGTGAAGCAAAAAAAGTGGTCATTTTATCGGTCACAGAAGGTACGGATAAGCCACTTAAATACCCAGATATGTTCCACGCGGCTGACCTGATGATTCTAAATAAAACCGACCTTCTACCCTATGTTGATTTTGATATTGAGCTCTGCTTTCAATATGCACTGCAAGTCAATCCTGACATTCAAATTTTAACGCTCTCGGTAACAAGAGGTGATGGTATGAAATCATGGTTAAACTGGATCGAACAACATAGAGAATAAGCTCATGTGCCTATCGATACCTGCCCGAGTTGAATCCCTGAATGCTTTCGAGTCAACAGCCATTGTTGAACTCAATGGTATTCGCAAAGAGATCTCTACACTGCTGCTTGATGAAGTTGCTGTGGATGATTATGTATTAGTGCATGTTGGTTATGCACTGGAACGCATCAACCCTGAAGAAGCGGCAAAGACACTGACGATGTTTGATGAACTGCGCACCTTGAGTGATGCCGAATGAAGTATGTAGATGAGTTTCGAGATGGCAATAAAGCCAGAAAAATCGCCGAACTGATTCAAGCAGAGGTCAGATCTGATCGTCAGTATCGCTTAATGGAGTTCTGCGGTGGCCATACTCATGCCATATTCCGCTTTGGCATTATTGACCTCATGCCTAAGAACCTACAGTTTATACATGGACCTGGTTGCCCTGTCTGTGTATTGCCAGCAGGCCGTATCGAAGCGGCGATCAAGCTTGTTGAAAACAGTGAAAATCTGATTCTCTGCACTTATGCCGATCTGATGCGCGTTCCTGCGGGCAGACGTGACAGTTTAAATCGAGCAAAAGCACGCGGCGCAGATATTCGAATGATCTACTCCAGCACCGATGCACTTAATATCGCTCGTCATAACCCTGAAAAACAAGTGGTTTTTTTCGCTATCGGCTTTGAAACCACCACGCCACCAACCGCCGCTGCAATTAAAATCGCTCATCAAGAAGGGTTAAAAAACTTCACTGTATTTTGTAATCATGTCGAAACGCCCCCTGCAATGGCTCATATTTTATCTTCGGGTGAAGCTCACCTTGATGGCATTCTTGGACCATCACATGTCAGCACGATTATCGGCAGCCATGCCTATACCGAGTGCTGCAAGCAGTACTTCATGCCATTAGTAATTGCAGGTTTTGAACCTCTCGATGTAATTCAATCAACACTGTTGTTAGTTCGCCAGATAAATGAAAGGCGCTTTGAGGTCGAAAACCAATATCGTCGTGCCGTCACAGAGAGTGGCAATAAAAAAGCACAAGCTCTGATGAGTGAAATATTCGAGCAGCGACCGTTGTTTGAATGGCGTGGTTTAGGTGAGCTGGAAAATAGTGCCATACAGATCAAAAACAAGTTTGCCGATTTTGATGCAGAGAAACGCTTTGCCATAGAGCATATCGAAATAGCAGATATCAAAGGTTGTATTTGCCCCGCAGTGCTGCGTGGAGTCAGCAACCCCAATGAATGCAAGCTGTTTGGTGCTGCCTGCACACCAGAAGACCCTAAAGGAGCCTGCATGGTTTCATCCGAAGGAGCTTGCGCTGCTTATTATAGCTATGGTCGATATCGAACTGAGGTCACAAACTTATGAGTCGTTTAGATCTTAGAAATGGTGTCATTGAAATGAGTCATGGCAGTGGTGGAAGAGCATCAAGCCAGCTGATTGAAGAGCTGTTCATCCCCCACTTTGATAACGAACTGTTACGCCAGGGAAATGATGCGACTGTTTTTGATATACCTGCGGGTCGCATGGTCATCACAACCGATGCCCATGTCGTCTCTCCCCTGTTTTTCCCTGGTGGAGATATTGGTTCACTTTCAGTGCATGGCACCATTAACGATGTCGCGATGAGCGGCGCAAAGCCACTTTACCTTTCAGCCAGTGTCATTCTTGAAGAGGGGTTTCCTCTGGCTGATCTGGAAAAAATTGTTAT
>VAPF01022349.1_pt1 | contig 13295 bp, 13 predicted proteins | sample 3393931 | NCBI WGS metagenome assembly VAPF01 (sample SAMN08290437, study PRJNA428436) | hydrothermal vent metagenome | isolation source: Deep-sea hydrothermal vent chimney | place: Atlantic Ocean: South-mid Altantic Ridge | depth 2773 m m | reverse complement strand
TAAGCGGAAGATGGCCTGCTCCGGATAGGTGCTGAACGGCGGCACGGTCAATGCGAATGTTGAGCATTTTGGTCATGCTTAATCGTTTTATTGGCCGATTTGGAAAGATTCGCGCAACCAGCGCACATATGGCCGCCGGTCTGATGGCAGCTGCCGGTCAGCCCGTGCGGGGTCTTGCGTAACCTGCGGCGGCAATAACTGATTAGCAGGGCCACCAGCAATATGGTGATGAAGGTTGCGGCTAAAATAACCAGGAAATTTAGCAAATTGTGTGTCTCCTTGTTTGTATTTCTGCGTCCTGCTTCCTGATTCACTAGCCGCCAAAATCATCGTAATGAATATTGTCGTGTTCCACGCCCAATGAATCCAGCATCTCCAAAACCGCCGTGGTCATCATGGGCGGCCCGCACATATAATAGTTTATATCTTCCGGATTTTGATGATTTTGCAAATAATTATCAAATAATACCTGATGGATAAACCCGGTTAAGCCTTGCCAGTGATCCTCCGGCTGTGGTTCTGAAAGGGCGATGTTGAAGGTGAAATTGGGAAATTGTTTTGATAAAGCCTCAAACTCATCGGCATAGAATACCTCTTGCATACTGCGGCCGCCATACCAGAAAGAGACCTTCCTGGTTGTCCGGCGGCCCTTGAAGAGCTCAAAAATATGGCTGCGTAAGGGAGCCATGCCGGCACCGCCGCCAATATAAATCATCTCCGAGTCGCTCTCTTCAATAAAAAATTCCCCAAAAGCTCCGGCAATAGTCACCTCATCGCCAGGTTTCAGGTTAAATATATATGAGGATGCCTGGCCGGGCGGGATATTGCCGGGACCTCTAAGGGGTGGGCTGGCAATGCGGACGTTTAGTTTGATGATGCCTTTCTCCCCGGGATAGTTCGCCATGGAGTAGGCACGGGTTACCGGAGTGTGTACATGCGATTTGTATTGGAACATCTTGAACTTTGTCCAGTCGGCCAGAAAACGCTCATCGATGTCGAAATCAGAGTAGGACAAAACGTGGGCTGGAACCTCTATTTGAATAAAACCACCGGCCTTGAAGTTTATCTCCTCCCCTGTTGGCAGTTCCAGAACCAGCTCCTTGATAAATGTTGCCATATTGTGATTGGAAATGACTTTACAACGCCACTTCTTGGTGTTGAGCATGGCGGCGGGTACCTTAATCCCCATATCTCGTTTGACCTGTACCTGACAGGCCAGGCGCATACCGCTCCTGGCTTCGCGCAGATTAATATGGGCACGCTCTGTGGGGAGAATACTGCCGCCGCCGCTTGTAATCGTCACCCGGCATTGCCCGCAACTTCCCCCGCCGCCGCAGGCCGAAGAGAGAATAATTCCCTGATCCGACAGGGTAGTAAGCAACTTGCCGCCGGGAGCAGTGATGATTTCCTTGTTGCCATTAATTAAAAGTTTGATACTGCCGCCTGGCAGTAAAGTCTTCTTGGTCAGCAGAATTAAGGCTACCAGCACAAACTGCACTGCCACAAAGCAGATGACGGCGGTATAGATTTCGGCCATATATCATATATCCTTTACGATTTTTTGTCACATTTAAAAGCTCATACCAGCCAGACCCATAAAGGCCAAAGCCATAAGCCCGGCAGTTATAAATGTGAGGCCCAGTCCCCGCAGGCCGCCAGGGGGGGTGGCGTATTCCAGCTTTTCTCTGATACCAGCCAGTGCCACTACGGCCAGAAAAAAACCGGCTCCGGCGCCAAAACCGTAAGCGGCACTTTCCAGGAAATTATAATTACGCTGCACCATAAATAATGAGGCGCCGAAAATAGCACAGTTTACGGTGAGTAAGGGCAAATATATACCAAGAGTATTGTAAAGACCGGGCATAAAACGATCCAAAAACATTTCAAGAATCTGGACGACGGCGGCAATAATACCAATGTAAATTAGATAGCCCAGAAAGGTAAGGTTAATATTGGGCAGTCCGGCCCAGGCCAGGGCGCCGGGCTTGAGGACATAGTTCAGAACTAGATTATTCATGGGCAGGGTGATTACCATGATGACCAGCACGGCACCGCCAAGCCCTACCGCTGTTTTGACCTTTTTTGAGATGGCCAAAAAGGTACACATGCCCAGAAAAAAACTGAGCGGCATATTCTCAATGAAAATTGACCGGAAAATTATGTTCAGATAATGCGCCATGGTTGCTTACAATTTTTCCTGCTGTTTAGGATCAATCGTTCTTAAAAGCCAGATAAGCAGAGCGATGATAAAAAAGGCGCTGGCGGGCAGGAGAAGCAGGCCGTTGCGCACATACCAGCCGCCGTTTGTGCTGAGTTTAAATACCTCGTAGCCAAAAACGGTACCAGAACCAAGTAACTCGCGGATAAAGGCTACGGTCATTAAAATAGCACCGTAGCCCAAGCCGTTGCCCACCCCGTCAATAAAACTGGCTATGGGAGAGTTGTTCATAGCAAAGCCTTCAGCCCGGCCCATGATAATGCAATTGGTTATGATCAGCCCCACGTAAACGGACAATTGCTTGGATAAATTGAAATAAAAGGCCTTTAGTACTTGATCGACAAGAATAACCAGGGTGGCGATAATGGTTACTTGAATGCCTATGCGGACGCTGCTGGGAATTTGAAAGCGGACAATGCTGATGATCATACTGGAGAAGGCCGTAACCGTGAGGACGCAAACAGTCATAACGAAGGCGGTGGTCATCTGCCCGGTAACAGCCAGGGCCGAGCAAATTCCTAAAACCAGGAGAGCAATGGGATTGCGTTGTATGATAGGCCCCAACAGCAGTTCTTTTTTTGATTTATTCATTGTTTTTGTGTAACTATTTAGCGAGGGCTGGGAATTGCCCTCAACTCGTAACCGTTTGCTGAGCTTGTCAAGGTGCGGCCATGGTTGATGCGCCGCCGCATTCTATCCAGAAAAGGTTTAAATCCGTAGTTGCCAAACCAGAAATGCAGTAGTTTATCAACGCCGTTACTGGTGAGAGTTGCCCCGGAAATTCCATCCACCTGATGCAGGGCGGCGGCACCTTTGGCTTTGACGCCGCCCTTGACGACTTTAAAATCGACGTTACCGTTCCGATTATAAATCTTTTTGCCCCGCCATCCAGCTTGCCAGGCGGGGTTTTCAATTTCCCCGCCCAGGCCTGGTGTTTCTCCGTGTTCATAAAAGGTAATGCCGCGAATGGTTTTCAGATCGCTGTTCAAGGCCAAATAACCGTACATCATTGACCATAGGCCGCTGCCCCGGATTGGCAGGATTACCTGGCTGATTTTACCGCCCTTTTTCACCAGATATATCCAGGAATAGTCCTCCAGCCTGCGGAGACCCGCAATGTCTGTACTCTTGGTCAGAGTATGACTGATCTTGGGATTATTAGTGGCCTGGCGCTGGTTAAATTTTTTAGGATTAATCTCTTTAACGCTGACAAACTTGCCGCTCCGCAGATCAATTATGCGGCTGTCAATAGCAGTAAATAATTGTTTAACCGGAACGCCTTCCCGGTAGAGACCTGCGGCGCGCAGAATATTTTTTTGCCGTTCCAACTGTTGATTGGCTTGCTGGCGGGAACGCAGGCCAACGGCGGCGGATGACACCAGAAATGAGCAGACAAAGGCCAGAATCAGTGCCGAATAAAAGGGCTTAAGTGCCGAATTATGTGCCATAACGCAGTCGCCTTCTTCTTATGTTGTTTTGGACAACAAAATAATCAAAGAGAGGTGCGAAGACATTCCCCAGCAGAATGGCCAGCATGACACCTTCCGGGAAGGCGGGGTTTACGACCCGAATGAGAATGGCCAAGATGCCGATTAAAAGGCCGTAAATCCATTGGCCCGTTGCCGTATGCGGGGCGGAAACCGGGTCGGTAGCCATAAATACCAGGCCGAAGGCAAAACCACCCAAAACAAGATGCCATTGGGGCGGCACACTGAACATGGGGTTTGTCGGGCTGCCGATAAGCCAGAAGGCGGCAGCGCAGCCCATACCGCCAAAAAGCATGGCCGCCATGATCCGCCAGGAGGCGATGCCGGTAATAAGTAGCAGAGCGGCACCGATCAAGCAGGCAAGAGTGGAGGTCTCGCCCATGGAGCCGGGAATATTGCCCATGAAGGCCTGCTGCCAGGTGATGGATAAGGCGTGGATGGCCTGGTTCGGTTGGGCGCCGCTTAAAACTGTCAGGGGGGTGGCACGGCTGAAGCCGTCCACTGCTGTCCAAATCTGGTCACCGCTCATCTGGGCGGGATAGGCAAAAAATATAAAGGCCCTAGCGGCTAGAGCCGGGTTCATAAAATTTCGGCCGACGCCGCCGAAAACCTCTTTGGCAAAGATTATCCCGAAACTGATGCCTACCGCCACCTGCCAAAGCGGGATGGTGGGCGGCAGAATCAGGGCAAACAAGAGGCTGGTCACCAAAAAGGCCTCGGACATCTCGTGGCCGCGGATAATATTAAAAACGCATTCCCATATTCCGCCAACGGTGAGGCTGACCAGATAGACGGGCAGGAAATAAAGGCTGCCGTGCAGGATATTTGCCCAGAAGCTGGCGGGATTACAGCCAACGTGGGACATTATGGCGCCGCGCCAGCCGGGCGGGCTGGAAATGCCCATGGACTGCAAAACGGCATTTGCCTGATAGCCTGTATTCCAGAGAGCCATAAGGACGCAGGGGATAAGGGATACAACTACCGTAACCATGATGCGTTTCAGGTCAATGCTGTCGCGGATATGGGGGGCGGTGTTAGTGGTTTTATTGCTGCCCATGATAAAAGAATCCAAGGCCTCGAATAGGGGATACCAGCGTTGCAGACGGCCGTCCTTCTGGAAATGAGGGGCGGCTTTATCCAGTATATTTCTAATGTGCATCAGCCGTCCGTCTCTATTTTTTGTAATACCGCCCGCAACATGGGGCCAAAATTATTTTTACCGGGGCAGACAAAGGAGCAAAGGGCCAGATCCTCTTCAACCAATTCCAGGCACCCCAGTTCCCCAGACTTTTCCGTATCCTGGTTGGCCAGAGCCTTGAGTAAATCCGTGGCCATAATGTCCAGGGGCATAACCTGTTCATAGGTGCCCAGGGGGAATATGGCGCGCCGGCCGCCCCAGGCGGCGGTTGACATGGCGAACTTTCTGGCGGGTAGAAAAGCGGAGATAAAGAGTCGTTTGGTTGAAAAACGCTGACTCCCTGGTTGTAGCCAATTCAAAAAACCGCGCTCCGCGTCATTTTTCAGGGCGCAAATCTGTCGGTGGTAACGGCCCAGGAATCCTTCTGCCCCTGACGATTGACTGCCGCTGAGGACGGAACCGGAGATTATGCGCGCAGCGGCATCATTAATCTCATTCCGACAAATTTCTGAAATATTTGCTCCCAGTCTCACCGCCAGTAAACGCGGGTTTTTTACCGCTGGGCCGGCCAGTGAAATTATTCTTCTGGTGGCCAGACGGTTGGTGCGAAAGAGGTGGCCCACGGCGATAACATCCGGGTAATTGATGTGCCATACGGCCTTGCCGCGCTGGACTGGCTGAAGAAAATGGATGTGGGTGGATGGCAGCCCGGCTGGGTGTGGGCCGCTGAATTCCCGCACCAGGATATCCGGCGGAGTGCCAGGGACTGTCTTGCCCTGAGCAAAGCAGATTATAGTTTTGGGGGTTAGGCGGTTTAGAATATTTGCCCCCAGGAGAAAATCATCTCTATATCTCGAAATGATCAATTCCGGATCGGCCGCCAGGGGCAGGGTGTCCATGGCGGTGATAAAGAGGGCCTGAGCCTTGGCATCAGCGGTGGGGATCTTACCGTAAGGTCTTGCATGTATAGCCGTCCATAGGCCTGAATCTATCAGGGTGGAGCGTATTTCCGCCGCCGGTAAATCCGCTGTCCGGCGGTGATTAAGGCCCGGAAAATTTACAGCATCATCACCGTCCAAGGTAATGATGACAGCCGCAAACTTCCGTTTGGGGCCGCGGCGAATAGCAGTGATTTGGCCGCAGCCCGGAGAGGTGAATTTTATACCTGGATTTTTTTTATCGGTAAATAGTACCTGCCCCAGTTTGACCCGGTCGCCTTCCTGTACCGTCATGGTTGGTTTAAGGTCAGGGTAATCATCGCCCAACAGGGCGGTGTGGTGAACTGTCATCTTTGCTGATTCGTCAGGCAGTATCTGGATGGGGGCGCCCTTGATGGGGATATCAAGGCCTTTTTTTATTTTTATGACGGCCATGGGGAATGGTTATCCGAAAAAATTACGGGTTTGATGATGAGCGAGACTTTTATCGATGAAATATCCTTCACAGTTTGGCATGGCCGCCAGCATCTTGGTGGCTTTGCCGTTGCCCATTACCATGGCGGCCGTTGCCAGGGCATCGGCCAGGACAACGCTTGGTGCCGTGATTGTGGCGCTTGCCAGTTCCGGTGGTGAAAAGCCGGTGGCCGGATTGACAATATGATTGCGGCTGAAATCGGCGTTATAGGCCTGCATATAATCGCCGGAGGTGGCTACAGCTTGATTACTGGTGGTTAAGACTACCAATTTTTCAGGAATTGCCGGACGGGGGTTCTCGATGCCGATCCGCCAACGCTTATGGTGGGGCTTAGAGCCTTTCACCATAAGGTCGCCGCCTGCTTCGACATAGATATTGGCAAATCCATGTTTCTCAAGTTCGGCAACACCCTGGTCAACAATATAACCTTTGCCAATGCCATCAAGGGTGATACCCATACCCGGTTGTGCCAGACTGATTTCTTTATCCGTTATCCTGATTTTCTGGTAGCCAACTAAGGCCAGGGCCGCCCGCAGGGACGCTTTATCCGGGGTGTCATTCCCCCGGAATCTTTCGTTTATTTTCACCAGAGGCAGCACGGTAATATCAAAGGCCCCGTTTGATCGGCGGCTGATTTTTTGGGAAATATCCAGCACCCGGCGGAGATCGGGGCCGGGGTTTTGGATTACACCCGTCGCATTTAGCCGGCCGACCTCGCTGCCGGGCTTAAATCGGCTTAGGTGGCTCTCCAGATCCAGCATACGACTAATAGCAGCATTCAGTGCCGTATCAATGGTATTCCGGCTGATGCCATAAACAATAAAGTTTAAAATCGTGCCCATCATTGGTTGGCTACGCCGCACCGCTTTCACTACCAGATCAGGTCTGGTGCCTGCGTACCAGCCGGCGCCTGTCGCCCCGGCTATAGCGACAATTTGTAAAAATTTACGCCGATCTAGATTTAGTGGCTTTTTTACTTTTTCCATCGTTCAGGATCCTGATCTATAGTTGAAAAGTTTTGGTTCGTATGGAGTTTCCATGGTATGATAACGGCACTGTAAGCGCAATATGTTTTCTCGATGTTTTGCCTAATTGACCTTTATTTCTGGGCAACTTGACTTAATAATGGTTCGTAGTTATTTTCGAAAAACAGGTTTGTATGCATCTATAATATTTTTCAGGAGGTTTATATGTTTGAGGTAAGTGAACTGGCGGTTAGTAAGCTAAAAGAGTACACGGCGCAGAACAGCATTGATTCTGCCATCCGTGTCGCATTAATGGAGGGCGGCTGATCCGGGCCCTCTTTGGGATTGGCTCTGGATGAGCCAAAAGACAATGATGAAACCTTTAATAACGATGATTTGACCTTTCTTGTTGCTCAGGATCTTATGCAGACCTGTGGTGATATCAAACTTGACTATAATGATGTCGGCTATAAATCCGGTTTTGCCATTACCTCGACAAACCCGGTCAGTGGTGGTAGCAGTTGTGGCTCGTGCGGCTCCGGCGGTTGCGGTTGATTTGCTGGTTACATTGAATCCAAAAAGCCCCTGGCCTCCTTCGGTCAGGGGCTTTTTGCGTTAGGGGGTGAGGAAATGGCTATATTATCGGAACAACAGGGGCAGGCTCTGGTGCGATTGGCTCGTGTAACCATTGAGTCCCAATTTGCTCAGGGTTGCGATTCCGCTGTTGAGGATATGCTGCGGTCTCTGGAGGACGGCTTGATTTTCCAGGAAAAGCATGGCGTTTTTGTCACGCTTACCAACGAGGGGCGGCTACGTGGCTGTATAGGCAATTTGTCGGCCAACTTATCGGTGTTGGCGGGGGTGCAGCATAATGCCTTAAGTGCCGCTTTCTCGGACTATCGCTTCAGACCGCTGCAATTGGCTGAATTATCCGGGATTGCTATTGAGGTAAGCGTGCTTAGTGAACCGCAGCGGCTTGAATTTATCGATACCGATGAGCTTATTGCTCAGCTGCGGCCCGGCATTGACGGGGTAATTCTTCGTCAGGGGGCGGCTTCGGCTACCTTTTTGCCTCAGGTTTGGGAACAGTTGCCGAACCGGGAAGAATTTATGAGCCATCTCTGTCATAAAGCGGGTCTGCCGCCAGCCGCCTGGCGGTGTGGTAATGTCGAAATAGAGAATTATCAGGTGCAGTATTTTGCAGAAAAAACGGAAGAATGAATTGAGGCATCATTGCTGTTGAACTTTATTCCTCCGGCTAATATGGTTGCTTTTTATTGAGCAACTAATTATGTTTGATGGCGTCGTAGCAAGGCTATATTCGTTGTGCCGAGTTTAAGTTTGTGCTTTATCCGGTTTGTGATCTATAGGGATACCGGGTTAAGGGTATTTCTGATTTCTTCTGGCCGCTGCACCAATGTTATACACAAATCACCAGCTTGGAGGTTGTTTACAGTGTGGGAGTATACGGACAAAGTTAAAGAGCATTTTATGAATCCGCGTAATGTCGGCGAAATAAAAGACGCCAGCGCCGTGGGTGAGGTTGGGTCATTGTCCTGTGGCGATGCCCTTAAACTTATGCTTGAGGTAGATGAAAACGAGGTGATTGTTGATGCCAAATTTCTGACCTTTGGCTGTGCCAGTGCCATTGCCTCTTCTTCGGCTCTGACCGAAATGGTAAAAGGATTAACCCTGACGGAGGCGGAAAAAATCACCAATGAGGAAATCGCCGATTATCTGGGGGGTCTTCCCAAGGAAAAGATGCATTGCTCGGTGATGGGGCGTGAGGCCTTGGAGGCCGCTATTGCCAATTACCGCGGGGTGTCTATTCCCATAGCAGAGGGTGAGCTGGTATGCGAATGTTTTGGCGTGACCGATCTGGAGATCAAACGGGCTATAACTGAAAGTAATTTGCGCAGCGTGGAGGAGATAACCAATTTTACCAAGGCTGGCGGCGGTTGTGGCAAGTGCCTGGATCGTCTGCAGGAAATACTGGATGAAGTGACCAAGAGCGGAAGGGCGAAAATAATTCCCATGAAAGGCTCGGCCCGGCTTACCAATATCCAGAAGATAAAACGAATCGAGGATGTTTTGGAGAGAGAGATCCGGCCGGTGCTGCGCAACGATGGCGGCGATATTGAACTGGTTGATGTCGATGGTGATTATGTCGTGGTTTCTCTGCGGGGGGCTTGCGGCGGCTGCAATAGATCGCAGACAACCCTGAAGGATTATGTCGAGAAAACCCTGCGGGAAAAGGTTCTTCCCAGCCTGATTGTGGAGGAAGATAAGTAATGAATAAAATCATCTATATGGATAACAACGCCACAACCAGGGTGGCGCCGGGAGTTTTGGAGGCCATGTTGCCGTATTTTGGCGAGTTGTATGGTAATCCTTCCAGTATGCACAGCTTTGGCGGGAAGGTGGGGCGGGCCATTGCCGGGGCGCGGCGGCAGGTGGCCGATTTGCTGGGTGCGGCCCCCGAAGAGATTATCTTTACCAGTTGCGGGACAGAGAGTGATTCAACGGCTCTTCTGTCCGCCGTACGTGCCAATCCCGAAAAGCGCCATTTTGTCATCTCAAGGGTTGAGCATCCGGCAGTAAAAAATCTGGCAGGCAGTATGCGTAATCTCACCGGCCACAAATACCGGGTTACGGCTTTGGGGGTTGATCGCGAGGGTATGCTTGATCTCGATGAGTACAGGGATACCCTGGATGATGATACTACCCTGGTAAGTGTTATGATGGCCAATAATGAAACCGGGGTGATTTTCCCTATTGCCGAGATGGCGGCAATTGCCAGGGAGAGGGGCATCCTGTTCCATACCGATGCCGTGCAGGCGGTTGGTAAGGTGCCGATTGACTTGCAGAAACTGCCGGTTGATTTTCTGTCGCTTTCCGGGCACAAACTACATGCCCCTAAGGGGGTTGGCGTTCTGTATGTGAGGAAGGGAACGCCATACGCCCCCTTTGTGATTGGCGGCCACCAGGAGCGGGGCCGCAGGGGCGGGACGGAAAACACCGCCTCGATAATTGGTTTGGGTAAGGCCTGTGAACTGGCTGGCAGGATGATGAGGGTGGAACACAGCAAGGTCAAAAAAATGCGGGATAAACTTGAGGATGCTTTACTGGCCAAAATTCCCCACTCTATGCTGAATGGTCATAAGACCTCCCGGCTTCCCAATACCTGCAATATCAGCTTTGAGTATATTGAGGGCGAGGCAATTCTTCTGCACATGGATGAATATGGTATTTGTGCCTCATCGGGTTCTGCCTGCACCTCCGGTTCTCTGGAACCATCGCATGTTATGCGGGCCATGGGGGTGCCGTTTACGGCGGCCCATGGCTCTATCCGCTTCAGTCTAAGTGTATTTAACACCGAAGACGAGGTCGATTTTGTTGTAGATAAAATGCCGGCCATTATCGCTAATTTACGGGAGATGTCACCATTTTGGCAGAACCGGGATAATGGCTGAAGGGTATTTTCGCAGGATTAAGCAAATGAATGGAATGAGGAATAAGGCTAATGAGAGTAATTCCGCCGTCTTTTGAGATATTAACCGCCTTGGATAAAGGTTCCATGGCAGCCCGTATCGAGGTGTGCGGCAGGGTTTGCTATAAGAGCGAAGAGAAGATCAGCGCTGATTCGGCAGCCCCATTCATCAGAAATGTCCTGAAAAGGAAGCATAATTCCGTTGCGGAGATGGCCGTCTTGACGGTTGAAACAATTATCGACCAGCGTTCGTACCTGGGGCATTTTTTTGAGATTGTGCCGCGCTATTTTGCCATTGACGCAAGTAAAAATGCCCTGCTGATTACCGGTAGCGTCAGGGCCTTTCGCGAACTGTTCATGAATAATCCCGCCGTCAAGGCGGTAAAGGGGATAACCGCCTTTTTGGGCGTCCGTTACCCCCTTTTTTTTGATGATCTTAAACCAAAGAGCGGCTGGATGCCGCAGACCGGTATAGAGGTGCGTAAGGTGCCTCTGGCTGAGGTGGATAAGTTGCCGGCAGAACAATTGGCCAGGCATCGCAGCCTGGCGGTAAAATTCATAACCAACAGGGCGGTCACCCATGAGATTGTCCGGCACCGGCCCTGTTCCTTCCTGCAGGAAAGTCAGCGTTATTGCCGCTATGATAAAAGTCAATTCGGTAACGAGGTCACCTTTATCAAGCCCATGTTTTTTGAAAATGGTTCACCGGAGTACACCGTATGGGAAAAGGCCATGCGGGACAGCGAGTCCATGTATCTTGAATTGTTAAAGACCGTCTCGCCGCAGGCGGCCAGAACCATCTTGCCCAATTCATGCAAAACTGAAATTGTGGTGTATGCCAATCTGATGGAGTGGAGGCATATCTTTGGACAGCGCACCTCTCCGGCCGCCGAGCCGTCCATGCGTGAATTGATGATTCCTCTGTTGGCCGAATGCAAAAAGCTTTTCCCCGCAGTATTTGCCGAATTTTCTTAGCGTTCCCATCGCATAATCGCAGCAAGTAAGGATATTGGCCGGGGCATTACAATAGGTATTAGCACCTATTGTAATTGTTATTGTAATCAATTATTTTTTTTAACTTAGGTTAGTTAGTGATGGCTAAGTCAGCTAAGCGTAGACTGCGCCAGCAGTTACCAAACTATTTGCGGGGGTTGGTCATGAACTACAAGTACCTGAGTCCTGGAAAACAATATTGCATTGAAAATTGACAAAATAGGTAAAAATTTAAAGCAAAAAGGAGAAAGCACTATGGTATTGGATCCGACAAAGCATGCCGATTGGGAAATTGCTGAGGAGGCTGAGAGCCGGATGAAGACTGTTTACGAGTTGGGTGAACAGCTTGGTCTTGAAAAGGAAGAACTCTTGCCCCACGGTCATTATGTAGCTAAACTTGATTACCGTAAAATTTTGTCCCGTTTGGCTGACAAGTCGCAGGGGAAGTATATTGACGTTACTGCTATTACCCCAACTCCTTTGGGTGAGGGTAAATCAACCTGCGCCATGGGATTGGTGCAGGGGCTTGGTAAACGGCAGAAAAGTGTTATTGGTGCTATCCGGCAGCCGTCCGGCGGCCCAACTATGAATATTAAGGGCAGTGCGGCTGGTGGTGGTCTGGCTCAATGTATTCCGCTGACCCCTTTCTCTCTCGGCTTGACCGGCGATATAAACGCCATTGTTAATGCTCACAACCTGGCCATGGTCGCCTTGACCTCCAGGATGCAGCATGAATGCAATTACACCGATGAGATATTGGCTAAACGGGGCTTGAAACGTCTTGATATTCACCCAAAAAAGGTTGAAATGAACTGGGTAATGGACTTTTGTGCTCAATCCCTGCGGCATATTACTATTGGTCTTGGCGGCAAAATGGACGGTATGACCATGCAGTCTTCATTCGCCATTGCCGTCAGTTCTGAGATCATGGCGATTTTGTCTGTGGCTCGTGATCTTAAAGATATGCGTGAGAGAATGGGGAAGATTGTTGTTGGGTACACCCGCCAGGACAAACCGGTAACTACCGAGGATTTGGATGTTGCCGGGGCTATGACCGCCTGGATGGTTGAGGCTCTGAACCCCAACCTTTTACAAACTTTGGAAGGCCAGCCGGTTTTGGTACACGCCGGGCCTTTTGCCAATATCGCCATTGGTCAATCCTCTGTTCTGGCCGATCGCATTGGGCTGAAATTGGCCGATTATAATGTTACCGAATCCGGCTTTGGCGCAGATATTGGTTTTGAAAAATTCTGGAATCTTAAATGTCGTTTTAGCGGCCTTAAACCCAATTGTGCGGTTGTGGTGGCAACTATCAGGGCTCTCAAATGTCATGGTGGAGCTCCGATTCCGGTACCGGGCAGGCCGATGCCCACGGAATATGCCTCTGAAAATGTTGGCTGGGTAGAACAGGGTTGCAGCAATCTGGTGCATCATATCAATACGGTTAAAAAGGCGGGGATTAATCCTGTTGTCTGTATCAACGCCTTTTATACGGATACGGATGCCGAAATTAAGGCTGTGCGTCGTCTTGCCGAGGCTGCCGGTGCCAGGGTTGCCCTCTCAAGGCATTGGGAACATGGCGGTGACGGTG
>VAPF01001100.1_pt1 | contig 13297 bp, 15 predicted proteins | sample 3393931 | NCBI WGS metagenome assembly VAPF01 (sample SAMN08290437, study PRJNA428436) | hydrothermal vent metagenome | isolation source: Deep-sea hydrothermal vent chimney | place: Atlantic Ocean: South-mid Altantic Ridge | depth 2773 m m | reverse complement strand
AAGGGCTGCAAGCCTTTAGCTACGGCAGGCAGGGCAAGGAATTCAGCATGTCATATTATCAGGCACCTGAAGAGACTTTGGAAGATGCCGAAGAAATGAATGTCTGGGCAAATAAGGCTTATGCTGCGGCATTACGCGCTGCGGTGAAAAAACGGAAAAAATAAATCAGACATTAAATTGAGGATTGTTAAGTTTTGTATAAATAAACGGTGATATGCTCAGGGGATGGCTGGAAAAAAACTGTAGATGCAGGATGTTTCTGGTAGAAAGTTTTTTAAACCTACGCTATCGAGGTTGAGTGATATGAACAAGTTAAACAAAGTTGCGGCTACGCCTGAGCCGCCTTATTACGCGGTGATTTTTACCTCGCTGCTGCTCAATGAAGTGGAAGGTTATGATGATTGGTCGCTGAGATGAATGTGCTGGCAGCGCAGCAACCGGGTTTTCTTGGTGTCGAAACAGCGAGAGATGGTTCGGTATTCGGCATAACGGTTTCGTACTGGAAAGATGAGGAATCGATTGTGGCATGGAAGAACCATGCGGAACACCAGTGGGCGCAAAAACTTGGCAGGGAGAAATGGTACAAAAGTTACACTTTGCGAATTGCCAAAGTTGAGCGAGCCTATGGTGGTGAAAGATAAAGAGGCTTTGTGGGTGGCGCAATAGCCGTGGTAATTATTGCTGTGATATATAAGGAACCTCTGATCAATTCGTGAAATCGTATCTTGCAAGCTGAATCACCCATCTTCTGCGTTGTAAAACTTCGCAATAGCCAGCTATTACCTGCGTTTCACGCCTTGAAGCTAAATAATTCAAGCTTACAATCTACTTCATTCAAAATTAATCAGAGATTCCTTAAAGGGTAAAGCAGGCGGAAATCATCCATGAAAATAAATATCATCCCCACGTTTATATTGTTACTGGGCTGTCTTCAGATAATGCCGCTATATGCGGCCGAGGCTGAAGCGATTCCGTTTGTTATGCAGCTGACCCGCAACGGCGATAACTACGGCCATCGTCGCGCCTTCATGCAGATCGACAAAGTGTTGAATGATCTGGGTGAAAAAAATCTGAAGATAGAAGTTGTCGCTTACGAAGACGGCATTCACGCCCTGCTGGAAAATAATGAAGGCACATCACAGCTGCTGACCAAACTGGCCAATCGTGGTGTTACCTTCAAAGCCTGTCGCATAAGTATGCGCGCCTGGGGTTTTAAGGAAGAAGATTTTCCGCTGGAAGTGGAGTTTGTGCCGGCGGGTGCGCCCGAGATGATCCGGCTACAGATGTTGGGCTATAAATACTGGCGTCCCTAGCCTGTGCTAAAAAACGTTTTTAAGGGTTTCAAGGCTGGCTGGCGAGCTGCGCCTGTCCTCTGACCTGTTTGGTGTTTTTCTGCCCGCTCTGGCTTTTCGGCCAGCCATATTCGCCCGCCCATTCACCGTTTTTAAAATCGATGTTCAGCCAGCTCGGCACGTAAGGTTTCTGGTTTTTGATGGTGAAGTCGGTTACCGGTGGCGGGCCGGCGTAATCGGACACCGGGCAGGCTTTGGTCATTACCGTGTTAAAGCGCACATAGATGTTGTCGGTTAATTTTTGCGCATCGTCGAGCAGTGCAGCAAATGCTTCTTTTTCTACCCGCCATGTGCCGTTCAGTTCTGTGTCGCTATAAAACGCCAGCCGCTTGCCTAGCAGGCAGCTGAAGTAGATCTGAATTTCGATCAGCAGAATCGATTCAAGCCGGGTGCTCTGTGTGCTGGCGGCCGGTGAAAGTTGCACCGTCACCGGCTTCTCGTGGAAGCATAATTGTTTTTGCATGGCTAACTGTAGCAGCTCAAATAAACATCGTATACAGCTAAAAACGACGATATACTATTCAGATATGAATAGTATGAATTGGGACGGTTTCCGTTATTTTATCGCTGTGGCAGAAGCCGGCAGTCTATCGGCTGCGGCAAACGCGCTGTCTTCAAACCAGTCGACCGTGGGTCGGCATATTGATGCGCTTGAGTCGGCGCTGGCGGTTAAATTATTTCAACGCTCGGTCAAAGGCCTGAGTCTGACAGAAGAAGGTCAGGCTGTTTTTGAACAGGCACAGACCATGCAGAGCAGCGTGGTCAAGATTCAGCGCATGGTCGAGGGCAGCGAAACGACAGCACGTGGCACGGTGAAATTATCCCTGCCCGAAGGCCTGGGGCTGGAAGTGCTGATTCCGATGCTGGATGATTTTTACCAGCAGTATCCCGAGGTAAAACTGGTGTTCAATGTCTCGGCCACCACCGCTAATCTGACGCAGGGCGAGGCCGATGTTGCGGTGCGATTGTTCCGTCCGGAAGAGTCTGATCTGGTTGTCAAATATCTGGGTGAGATGAAGCTGGGTTTGTATGCGGCGAAAAGTTATGAAAAAAATTATGGCCTGCCAAAGCAGCTAAGAGATGTACGCAAACACAAGGTGATCACGTACGGTGAGCATCTGTCGATCCTGCCGGAAAACCAGTGGTTGCTCGATCATTCTGACGAGGCGAAACGAATTCTGTGCAGCGATAGCACTGCGACCCGATTTAAAGCGGCGCTTGCCGGTGTTGGCATTTCTGTGCAGCCGGAAGTGCTTGCGCAGACCAGCCCGAATTTGATTCGCCTGTTTCGCTCAGTAAAATTGCCCGCGCATAAGGTCTGGCTGGTTTATCATCAGGACCTACGGCATATGTCGCGCATTCGTGCAGTGGTTGATTTTATCTCAAGTCGTCTGGCTCGCGCGCTTGAGGAATCTAAATGATTCAAAATGCAACAGGTTTTTTCTCTCGCAGAGTCGTAGAGCTCGCAGAGAAGTCATTATTTTTTTCCCGCGAACTCTGCGCCTCTGCGAGAAAATATTAAGATATGTTATTTCATCCCGTGCGGTTGTGATTGATATATTTTTAGTTCTGCAATAAACGATATTTCTCTTGGATATAAAATTACTCAATAAGCAATTGAATGAATGCATGTTAAGTGACGTGCATGGTTTCCGCCAGCGTTTGCACAAGCTTAAAAAAGCGAAGCGATTTGATAAAGGCGCGTATGAAAAAATCGCGCAGGACATCGAACGCTCTGTCGCGCTGGTAGAGGCACGCCGCCAGCATGTGCCGAAAATAAATTATCCTGATGATCTACCCATCGCGCAGAAAAGCGAACTGATCAAAAAAACCATTCGTGAAAATCAGGTGACTATTTTATGCGGCGAGACCGGCTCCGGAAAAACCACCCAGCTGCCAAAGATCTGTCTCGATATCGGTTTGGGTGTGCGTGGAAAAATAGCTCACACACAGCCACGTCGACTGGCGGCCAGAGCCGTATCGCAGCGTATCGCCGAAGAGCTTAATACCGAACTGGGAAATGAAGTTGGTTTTAAAGTTCGTTTCTCGGATCGTTCGAATGAGAAAAGTTACATCAAGTTAATGACCGACGGCATCCTGCTGGCTGAATGTCACCACGATGCGTTTTTGAATCAGTACGACGCCATCATTATCGATGAGGCGCATGAGCGCAGTTTGAATATTGATTTTCTGCTGGGTTATCTGAAGCGGCTGATCGAGAAGCGCAAAGATTTAAAAATCATTATTACCTCGGCCACGATTGACCCCGACAGGTTTGCCAAACATTTTAATGACGCGCCGGTGATTAATGTTTCCGGCCGCACTTATCCGGTGGAAGTGCGCTATCGTCCGTATCAGCTGGCGGAAAGTGAAGAGAATAAAAGTTTGCAGCAGGGCATCATCGATGCGGTCAACGAGCTTTCAAAAATTGATCGTGGTGATATTCTGGTTTTTTTAAGCGGCGAAAGAGACATACGCGAGACCACGGAGGCACTGTCGAAGGAAGTGCAACGAATGGCGAGAAGTGTGATCTGGCAAAACACCGAAGTGCTGCCACTGCTGGCGCGTTTGTCCAGCGCCGAACAGAATCGTATTTTTCATCCATCAAATAAGCGTCGCATCGTGCTGGCGACAAACGTGGCGGAAACATCGCTGACCGTGCCGGGCATTAAATACGTCATCGATTCTGGCGTCGCTCGCATCTCGCGTTATTCCTGGCGCAGCAAGATTCAGCGCTTGCCCATCGAGAAAATTTCACAGGCATCAGCCAATCAGCGTAAAGGACGTTGCGGGCGTATGTCTGCCGGCATCTGTATCCGTCTGTATGAGGAAGAAGATTTTTTGCAACGTAAGGAATTTACCGAGCCGGAAATTCAGCGCACCAACCTTGCGGCGGTTATCTTGCAGATGGAAAATATGCGGCTGGGGCACATCGACGATTTTCCCTTTGTTGAACCGCCGGAAGACCGGCTGGTCAATGACGGCTATCGATTATTGTTTGAACTGGGTGCGATAGATGCCGGCAACGGCATAACAAAGATCGGTAAACATCTGGCGCACTTCCCGATTGATCCAAAACTGGCGCGCATGTTGTTGCAGGCGAAAAATGAAAGTGCATTAAGAGAAGTGTTGATTATCGTCTCCGCGCTTGCCACCCAGGATCCGCGTGAGCGTCCGTTAGACAAGCAGCAGGCGGCGGATGAAAAACACGCGGTGTTTAAAGATAAAACTTCTGACTTTATTTTTTATATCAATCTGTGGGATGCCTATCACGCTGAAAAGAAAACACTGTCCGGCAACCAGTTGCGTAAGTGGTGTAAAAAACATTTTATTTCCTGGATGCGCATGCGTGAATGGCTGGATACTTTCAATCAGATAAAACGCATGTTGTCTGATTTAAAAATGTCGTTGAACACCACGGCTGCGTCTTATGATGCGATTCATCGTTGTTTGTTGATCGGCCTGCTGGCGAACATCGGTTATAAAAATGAAGGTAAGGAATTTATCGGTGCGCGTAATATAAAGTTTCTGGTTTTTCCCGGTTCGGCTTTATTTAAAGCGCCGCCAAAATGGATGATGTCTGCCGAAATCGTGGAAACCTCGCGGATCTATGCCCGCAGTAATGCACGCATTGATCCGGCGTGGATAGAAGACAAAGCAAAGCACCTGCTCAAGTATCACTACAATAATCCGCACTGGGAGAAAAAGCGTTCGCAGGTGGTCGCACTGGAGCAGGCAACATTGTATGGCCTGATTCTGCACGCGGATAAAAAAGTCAGTTACGGCAGAATTAATCCCGTCGAGGCAAAAGAAATTTTTATCCGTTGCGCGTTGATCGCCGGTGATTTTGACAGTCGGGCAAAGTTTTATCTGCACAACCGTAAGCTTGTTGAACAGCTTGAATCGCTGGAAGCTAAATCTCGCCGCCGCGACATCATCGTCGATGAAGATATTCTGTATGACTTTTATGACAGGCATCTGCCGGATGAGATTTTCAGTGGTGCGACACTGGATAAGTGGTTGCGCAAAAATCCTGAGTCTGCGAAGTCTTTGTTTTTAAGCGTTGATGATTTAATGCGTGATGAAGCCACGCTGGTTTCCGATGCGTTGTTTCCTGACACGCTGGAAATGAATGGTTCGCTGTTTCCTGTTTCCTATCATTTTGATCCCGGTAAGCATTGTGACGGTGTGACCCTAACCACGCCGCTGGCGGCGATCAATGCGATTAATCTGCAACGTTGTGAATGGCTGATTCCGGGTTTGCTTCAGGAAAAGATTGTTGCCCTGATTAAGTCGCTGCCGAAACAGCTGAGAAAAAACTTTGTACCCGCGCCGAATTTTGCAGAAGCCTGCGTTGAGGCGCTGCAACCGTCGGATATAGCTTTATGTACCGTGCTGGCGAATCATCTTAAAAAAATGACCGGCGTGCAGATTCCTTATGATGCCTGGAATATGCCGGGCATCAGTCAGCATTTACTGATGAATTTCAGAGTGATCAATGCTGACGGCAACATCATCGATGAAGGTCGCGACCTGCAAGCCATAAAATCCCGTTTGTCTGGCACGATTGATCTGTCGCCCGCCGTTGAGCAGGTAGCAGAACAGGCAACGGAGCAGGGCGCGGCTTACGGCCAGGACGATGTCGCCCCGTGCGCGCTGGATGCTATGGTCGAGACGGTTGAGCTTTGTTTGCATGGTGTCACGCTCAAGGCATATCCGGCACTGGTTCGGGACGGCCGGCAGGTGAATCTTCGTGCATTGGAAAACCGGAAAGTTGCCATCAGCGAAACCCGTCGGGCTTTGAGGTTGTTTTGTTTTAACGCGCTGAAAGAGCAGGTGAAATTTTTGCGGCGCTCCATTCCTGATATTCAGAATCTGTGTTTGAAGTACAATGACTTTGGCAGTTGTGATGCGCTTAAAGCAGAGATTATTGATAAAGCGGTAGATGAAATATTTTTGTCGGAAGACATTTCCTCAGAAAAAGAATTCCAAAAGCGGATTGAAGCAGGCAAAAGCCAGTTGCTTGATCGTGTGGAGCGATGGAGTTTTTTGCTGGGCAATATTCTGGATGAGTACCGCGTCATTAAAAAACTAATAAAACGTCCGGCTCTGTCGCAGCTTGATATGGTGGCCGATATTCAGCAGCAGTTGAGTAACCTTTTTCCTGAAAACTTTATTACCCGAATGGGCAGCGAATGGTTGCGGGAATATCCCCGGTATTTGACTGCGATCAAAAAACGTATCGAGAAATCGAAGACGAATGTGGTACGTGACCGCCAGTTGAGAATGGATTACGCAAAGCTGTGGCAGGAATACAGCAAGCGTCAGGCATCGCTGGAAAAGCAGCATATCGATTCGCCGCAATTAGATCACTATCGCTGGATGCTGGAGGAATACCGGGTTTCGTTATTTGCGCAGGAGCTTAAAACAAAATTTCCGGTGTCAGAGAAAAGGTTGAAAACTTACTGGAATGAATTATCTGATGCCTAGTTCTAGGGAACGATGACTAATCATGATGAAAACACGGTAATGTTTTGTTGATGGCGGTAAAATGTCTATATTGTTATGTTGAATAAAATTATTGGGCAGAATTGCTGAGTCGGGGTTGTTGAGAAAAAATGATTAGTATCGGACACATTGTTGAGCTGGAAGTAGTGAAGGCTGTTGATTTTGGTTTTTATCTTGATGCCAAAGACCTTGGCGAAGTTTTATTGCCGAATAAAAATGCACCGGATGATCTGTCCGTGGGCGATACGGTTGAAGTGTTTCTTTATCTCGATTCAGAAGGTCGGCCGGTGGCAACCAATAAAGCACCCAAAGCTGAGGTTGGTGAGTTTGCGTATTTGAAAGTGGTCGACACTTCTGCGGTCGGTGCGTTTCTGGATTGGGGGCTGGATAAAGATGTGCTGGTGCCTTTTGCTGAACAGCATCTTCCGATGGAAGTTGGTCACTCTTATCTGGTGCATGTTTTTATCGGGCTTGATGGTCGCATTATTGCCTCATCTAAAATCGATAAGTTTCTCGATGATGAAAAGCCGCATGATTTCAAAGCACAGCAGAAAGTTGATTTGATCATCGCCAACAGCACCGAGCTGGGTTACAAAGCGATCATCAATCACAGTCACTGGGGCGTGTTGTATAAAAACGATGTATTTCAGCGCTTGAGTTTTGGTCAGTACAAAAAAGGTTTTATTAAACACGTTCGCCCCGATGGCAAGATTGATCTGAGTTTGCAGGGTGGTCAGGAGACCCGCGACAAATACGCCAAAATTATTTTGAACTATCTACACAGGCAAAACGGTTTTGCGCCGGTGCATGACAAGTCTGATCCGAAGTTAATTTCGGAGCTGTTCGGCATGAGCAAGGGCGCGTTCAAAAAAGCCATCGGTGGTTTGTATAAACAGCGCATCATCAGTATTGAAAAAGATGGTATCCGATTGCTTGAAAAATAGATCGCTAGTATCTAGCGATATAAAGAGGAAAAGTTCAATTTTCTTTATCTTTTTTTGTTCTTCTTGATTGATTCAAGTCAACATTATTATCTCTACTATCTGCAAAATTGTAGCAGTATAGTTTTATAGCGGAAGATAAAGAGATGATTGCAATAGATGAATTTATGACATCAGCGCCTTACACATTACGTGAGACGCACTCTTTGAGTGATGCAAGGAAGGTGATGACTGAGCGGCACATACGCCATATCCCCATCACGGATGATGATAACCACTTAATCGGGCTGGTGACGCAAAGAGATGTTCTGGCGGCGACGGCACCGGGTTCGATACAGCAGACAAAAAGCGCGCCGCAAGAGGCTGATGCAGACATCAAACTGTCAGATATTATGATTCGTAATGTTAGTGCGATCGACAAAGCAGATTCTTTACGTAAAGCGGCGCTGTACATACAATCGCATAAATACGGCTGTTTGCCAGTGCTGTCGGCTGATCACCTGGTCGGTATTATCACCGATAGTGATTTTATCGACATTGCAATCAACTTGCTGGAGCAGGTTGAGATAAAGGAAGATGAGGTTCTGCTTGAATTAGAAGAGGAAGCCGAAGCCGTTGTCTGAGGCTGAAACCGGCTTATTTAGCGGGTGTTTGTGTGCGTTGATTTCGCACTGAGATTTTCTGGTGGCGCAAATCAAGCGCTCGCTTTGGCTAGCTGGCTGTTGCGTCGAGCTTTTTTTGAAAACTTTCTGCCCAGTTCAGGGCGCGGTAACCTTGAGGTGTCATCTGACTTTGGTGCACGATGCCATCAACCACGGCGGTATACAGTAGCGCAGCGGCGGCTTTCGACTTGTCCCAGTTATAACCCTTCAGATTCATATCCTGCCAGGTTTTTTCTATTCGTTCAAAATAGCGGTGGGGAATTTCACTGACGCTGTGTTCCAGCGCGTAGCTGGCAATTGCATCGTGTAGTTCTCTTAGCTCTTTGCTCATGGGTTAGTGCCTGTTGTTCAGAGACTTCTATTGAATATAGAGATCGAAGTATACTCCCACAGACTCATGTACTGCAAATGTAAATGTATGATTTTAAAGATATTATTAGAAAGGGTTTAAGTTTCAGTGACGCCCGCTCAATCAGCGCGAGCTGATCTATGATACGGAGTCAAGAGCGTGCATTACTAATTCTTCGGCTCATAATAAAGAGCGCGAGCGTATGGCGAAAGAGCTTGAGAATGACCGAAAAGAAAGGCGTGTGGTACAAAAGAAGAAACAGAAGCGTTGTACACGGGCAAGAGATCAATTACTTCAGTATCAGCAATCAGGCAGACTTTATAAGCTGAAAGATAACGGCGAGCGGGTTTATCTTGACGATAAACAATGTCAGTCGACGGTGAAAAAACTGAATAAAGTGGTTACAAAAAACTGCCATTAAAACGCACATGCAGCGTCAAAAAAGACATATAAGGTTTGATTCGCCGGAACAATCTATTTAGTATTAACGGCTTAATTAATCGCGCTGTCCAGGTATGTAAAACCGTTATGAAGCAGAAAATAATCAATATGCTCGAGTTGCAGGACTCGATGAATTCCAAGGTCAACGCCGACTGGCGCAATGCAGGTAACGAGTGGTACCGTGCCATCTGGGTGGAAGCGTCTGAGATGCTGGAGCATTACGGCTGGAAATGGTGGAAGAAGCAGGAGTCGAATAGTATGCAGGTGAAGCTTGAAATCGTCGATATTGTACATTTTGCTCTGAGCATCCGCCTGCAACAGAACATGTCGTTAGATGATACCGCAGAACTGATTGCCAAAGATTTTGACAATATTATGCAGGCCGAAGACATTCGAAAAACCATCGAGTGTCTGGCGCTTGTAACGCTGACCGACCAGGGCGCGCACTTTACTTTTATCGCTGGCATCATGAAATATATGGAAATGTCTTTCGATGAATTATATGAAATATATGTCGGCAAAAATGTATTGAATATGTTTCGTCAGGACAACGGTTATAAGGACGGTACTTATAATAAAGTGTGGAATGGTCGGGAAGATAATGAACATCTTGCCGATATCATGAAGCAGTTAAACGGCGACAGTCTGACGTTTAAGGACGATGTATACGCTGCGCTGTTGCAGAATTACGCGGCATAACCAAAGAGAGATTAATACTATGAAGTCATCATTTAAATTACTGGGTGTTGTATGTTTTATCGCAGCGTTCCAGGCGCGTGCGGTGGAAACAAAACCGGCAAGCTCGCATGGCATTGCCTACCCCGAAGGCTGGCAAAACTGGGCGACTATTGCGGTATCGCATCGTACCGACAATAAAACCATGCGCACTATTCTGGGCAATAATATCGCGGTAAAAGCAGCGCGTGCCGGCAATACTAACCCGTGGCCGGATGGTGCGGTGTTAGGTAAGGTGGTGTGGAAAGATACGCAGCTGGAAGACTGGCAGGCTGCCACTGCGCCGGGCAAATTTGTGCATGCCGAATTCATGTTTAAGGATGCAAAAAAATACGCCGATACTTACGGCTGGGGTTGGGCGCGCTGGGTTGGGCTGGAGCAGAAACCGTTTGAAAAAGGCGCGCAGGTTTGTACTTCCTGTCACACGCCGGTAAAAAACCGTGACTGGGTTTTCACCGATCCTGCCTCTTTACCTTAAAAAGTCCTGGGGAACCTCAGACTTAATCAGAGGTTCCCTAGACGTATTTCGCCAGTTTTTTCGGATACAGTGAATCTACCGTGCCGACGATTTTCTCATCGGGTTTGAATGCGATGGTCGGGTCTTTCGCCGGGTAATCCAGGCTGTATAAAAAGTGTCGCATGCAGTTGATGCGTGCACGTTTTTTATCATCTGACTTTACTACTACCCACGGCGCATCGGCAGTATCGGTGTGGAAAAACATGGAGCGGCGAGCTTCTGTGTAGTCTTCCCACTTGTCCAGTGACTCCAGATCAATCGGGCTGAGCTTCCAGTGTTTTAACGGGTCATGTGAGCGCGAATGAAAGCGGCGCAGTTGTTCGTGGCGGCTGACCGAGAACCAGTACTTGCGCATGATCATGCCGGCATGTACCAGCATGCGTTCCAGTTCAGGGGCGGTGCGTAAAAACTCCAGATGATCTTCCGGCGTACAAAAATGCATCACCCGTTCGACACCTGCACGGTTGTACCAGGAGCGGTCAAACAGCACAATTTCGCCGTTGGTTGGCATGTGATGAATGTAACGTTGAAAATACCATTGCCCCAGTTCTTTTTCATTGGGTTTTTCCAGTGCGACTACGTGTGCCGAGCGTGGATTCAGATGTTCCATAAAACGTTTAATGGTGCCGCCTTTACCGGCCGCGTCACGGCCTTCAAAAAAACCGGCGATACGTTTGTGCTCTTCTTTTACCCACACCTGCACCTTCAACAGTTCGGCCTGTAATAACTGCTTTTCATGTTCGTATTCTTTTTTGCTGATTTTTGTCGGGTAAGGATACTCGCCCAGCTCGTAACTGACTTCCAGTAATTCGTCGGCCGAAATGATGTCTGGCGACGCCAGTACTTTCTCCGGATCGGACATATCGGCAAGAATTCCTTTCAGGTCTTTTTTTGTGCGTTTTTCAGTGGTCATAATTTTATTGCGTCAGGTTGGATGTGAGCAGCGCCTCAGTGTAACAAAACACATTGGGTGCTAATTTGATGAAAATCATTTATTTGTTTACTTATAACTTGAATGTTTCAAGGATAGTGGTCAATATCCGATGACGCAATCTAAAAGGTGATTTTCATGACCGATGTTTTTGATTTAGTTTTTAATTTCTGGGTAGGTTTTGCCATACTGTCGATCGTACTGGTGAAGTCATCCATTAGATTTGTTCCTCAGAACCAGGTTTACGTGGTTGAGCGTTTTGGTAAATATAATAAAAGCATGGAAGCAGGGTTGAATTTTCTTATACCCTTTATCGATAAGGTGGCTTATGACCGCTCATTAAAAGAGCAGGCAGTCGACGTGCCTAGCCAGGGCGCGATTACCAAAGATAATATTACGCTGGTTGTCGATGGTGTTCTGTATCTGAAAGTGCTCGACCCTTTTAAAGCCTCTTATGGTGTTGATAATTATGTGTATGCGGTGATGCAACTGGCGCAGACCACCATGCGCAGTGAAATCGGCAAGATGGAGCTGGATAAAACCTTTGAAGAGCGTGAATCTTTGAATGTTAATATTGTTTCCCAGATTAATGAAGCGTCTGGCCCCTGGGGGGTGCAGGTCTTGCGTTACGAAATTAAAGATATTGAGCCACCACGTACCGTGCTGGAAGCGATGGAGCGGCAAATGAAAGCCGAGCGTGAAAAACGTGCGTCGATTCTGGAATCGGAAGGCGAGCGTCAATCTGCGATTAATGTGGCGGAAGGTCAGAAACAATCAATCGTACTGGCGGCGGAAGCAGATAAGGCCGAGCAGATATTGCGCGCGGAAGGTGAGGCGCAGGCGATTATCGCGGTGGCCGATGCCCGAGCCAAAGCACTGGAAGTGGTCGGCGCGATCGCCATGGAAGAGAAAGGTCAGAAAGCGATTCAACTGGATCTGGCAGAAAGCGCGATTAAGGCTAAAGAAGCGATAGCGAGAGAGTCGTCAGTGGTTTTATTAAGTGATGATAAAACCAGCGCTCCAAACATAGTGGCCGAAGCGATGACCATTATTAATGCCATTAATAAGAATAAAAACGATCATGCCGGGACAAGTTGATCATGCTGGAATACATCAATAATAATTTATCCGGTTTCTGGATCGCCCTGGGTTTTGCCCTGCTTGCTGCCGAAGTTTTGCTGTTCGGTTTTAGCACTATCATATTATTATTTGCCGGTCTCGGTGCTCTGACAGCCGGTCTGTTGATGAGTGCTGGTATTATTCCGGAAACATGGATTGCCGGAACCGCCTGTTTTGGTATTGCTACCGGTATTAGCGGTGCGGTGTTATGGAAACCGTTGATGTCGATGCAGAACCGGGCGGCATCCGAGCAAAAGCCGACAAGCGATTTTGTTGGTCTGGAGTTTGTGCTAACAGGCGATATTAGCACTACGACGCCGGGCAGCTATCGTTATTCCGGTGTCGAATGGATAGTTGAAGTTGATAGCAGCAGTGATGTTAACACCATCGCCAAAGGTGAGCGTGTGGTGGTGACGAGGGCGGAAGTTGGTCTGCTCAGTGTGGTTAAAAAGTGACAGTGCTTTTTTGCAGGTTTTTATTGGCTGTTAAGTCAGGCAATAAAAAAAACCCGGTCATGCACTTTGCCTGAGCCGGGTTTTTTATTGCTGTAAAAAGAAGCGTAAGATTATTTAATCTTGGATTCCTTGTACATCACGTATTTACGTACCACTGGATCGAATTTTTTCATTTCCAGTTTTTCTGGCATGGTGCGTTTGTTTTTGGTCGTGGTGTAGAAGTGACCGGTTTTTGCAGATGAAACCATTTTAATTTTTTCGCGCATGATGTTCCCCTTAAACCTTTT
>VAPF01031023.1_pt1 | contig 13329 bp, 12 predicted proteins | sample 3393931 | NCBI WGS metagenome assembly VAPF01 (sample SAMN08290437, study PRJNA428436) | hydrothermal vent metagenome | isolation source: Deep-sea hydrothermal vent chimney | place: Atlantic Ocean: South-mid Altantic Ridge | depth 2773 m m | reverse complement strand
CTTTAGTAGAATTTAGTCAGATTGTTAATATTGATCAGCTAAAAATGCTCTTTGGTGTTGGTTTCTTTTTGTGCTTGTTGTTTTTTATAGAGCAAAAAAAAGTGACACATCAATATTATATACAAAAACTTTTTTTCACTCCTATGTCTATATTAGCAATGTATTCTTTTGGAATATTTTTTATTCATTATCTTTTTATTAGGCTTATTGGTCGTATCAATAATTTATTGTTTGGAGGAGTTGAGTCAGCTACAAACTATATTTTATTTGGAATTGTAACGCTCCTTGTTAGTTTAATAATTATTATGCCAATGGATATAAGCCGTTAAACCACCCGTGGCACGCTCAACCTTGAGTGATGCTTTATCGTCACACCACCGACGTGACATCCTCGTCAAAACACTTGGCAACTCATCGATAATGCTCAGCGAAAACTGCCTGACAGGCTCGCTCATATCGAAGGAATTGGCAAGCGCGCGATTATCGCCACCGATGCAACATACCAAAAAGAGTCGTGATATTTTTATCCTATTTCACCTTCTCAAGGTGGCACGGACAATAAAAAAGGTCATCAACACCTGACGCATTTTGATCTACGAACAGGGATTCCTTTGATGAGCCGCGTTGAGACCGAATCGATTGCTGAGATTAAGCTTTTAAAAGAAGGGTTACGCTATGCAGAGCTTGATTGTATGGCCATCAAATCAGCCCTCCATGTCGTTGATCGTGCCTTTTTGATGCACGCTATTGGGATGGACTAAAGGTAAGCTTACAATGCACGATGATCACACGCATGAAACTCCATGTAGGCAGTCAGATTGCCACTGATCTTCAGTGAGCGCAGTTTGAGGATGGCCTCCGCTCGCCCAAGGGCCCTGTGGGCTCCCGTAATACCCATCCGATCCTTGACCCGATGAGGACAGGCGCAAAAAACACAGAGGTGCAGAGGACACAAAGACTTTTGAATGGATATTCTTTGCGTCCTCTGCGGCTCCTGCGTTTCATGCCATTTATGGTAAGACCCTTTGCGGGTATAGCCCGTTCCTGCGCCCTTCAGTGATTTCCGGCCTTACTCGTGCAGGCCGTCAATAGTCGATCCAGCTGGTTGGCAAAGGCCTGCCGGTCGCCGTGATTGAAGCTGGGCGGGCCGCCGGTGTCGACGCCGCTGGCACGCATCTGATCCATGAAGTCCCGCATCGTGAGCCGCTGGCGAATATTCTCCGTGGTGTACAGCTCGCCGCGCGGGTTGATGGCCTGCCCGCCCTTTTCGATGACCTCGGCGGCCAGCGGAATGTCTGCGGTGATCACCAGGTCTCCCGCATTCAGCTGTTGCACGATGTAGTTGTCGGCGACGTCGAAGCCTGCGCCCACCTGCACCGATTTGATAAGATGTGAGGGTGGCGTGCGCAGGGGCTGATTAGCGACCAGGGTCATGGGTACTTTGACCCGCTCGGCGGCGCGAAACAGGATGTCCTTGATGACCTTGGGGCAGGCGTCGGCATCGACCCAGATGTGCAATTCAGCCATCACGCCCGTCGACGCGCTGACGCAGCAGGATGGGGAAATAGATATAGAAGAACAGACAGAAGACGGCGATCCAGAGGAATTGTGAAATGCCGATCCACAGCAGATAGTGCTGCGTTGTTAGCAGAGGGATGATGACCCGCACCACGCTCGCCACCAGTATCAGAGCGAACAGCCAGCCGAGAATCTTCGGTGGCTCGAAGACGTTGCGCCCGGTATGGCCAAGAGAGACGCGGGCCATCATGCCCACGGTCATCATGCCGATGCCGCCGACGGTGAAGGCATGCACAGCGAGGGAGGGCGAGATGTCTGTGAATAATAGGGCGAACTTGAGTGCGAAGCCGAAAACGATCCATAGATAGGCGATGTACAGCACCCATAGCAGGGGCTTTTTCCAGATCCCCGGTGTATGCCAGCCGGCCAGGCGTACGACATGTAGTGCCAGCAGCGCCCCGGCCAGCCAGCCGGTGGCGGTGACGTTGTCGAGGAAGGCATCACTGATCCAGAGCAATGTGAACAGTGCCAAGCTGGAGCGATCCAGCCAAAGGCGATTTTTTAGCTGTACGGGGTAGCCGACGCCTTTTTCGATAAAGAAGGGAATCACGCGCCGGGCCAGCAGCAGAACCAGGGCGAGCACGAGATACAGGCCGGAATACAGGCCCATGCGCTCGCCATCGTCGACGATGTCCAGGGCGCCAAGATAGAACAGGACATTGCTCAGCAGCAGTAGAAAAACCTTGGTGACTACGCTGATCTGTTTCCACTGCCGGCTTTTTACGACAGGGTGCAGTACGGCGGCAAACAGCAGCAGGGCAAACAGGCAGTCGATGACGGCGTACAGCGCCAGCGACAAATCTACCCCTGCCAGTGGCAGTAGTCGTGCGGCAACCCACAGGGCGAACAACGCCACCAGCGGGCCTCCGTTGAGAGTCTGCACACCGGTCCAGTTCATCACTGCGGTGAGCAGGAAGCCGGCGATGACGGCCATACTGTAGCCGAAAATCATTTCATGGGCGTGCCAAGTGGTGGGGGATATGTCGCCTAGCTGGAAGGGCCAGCCAATGGCCAACGCGCCCATCCAGTGGAGCATGGTGGCGGCGGTAAAAATGGCTGCACCAAGGAAGAAGGGACGGAAGGCGAGTCGGAACAGGGCGATCCGGTTGTCGAATGCGGGTTTGTCTTCGATGTTGAGCATGGGGGACGGGGAATTGTGGTTGAAAACCGCAGTGTTCAGCCATTTCCCCCGAGAGTCAAATCAAGTCTGTTTAGCCTGTCCCCGATGCCATTTATGTGTGGTGTTTTTCTTCCACCATTTGGTCAATGGTCGTCATGATGTCATCACTGGCCGATTCCATCTTCTCGTACAGGACAATGATGTCATCCTGTGTCTCCCGCCCGCTGGCTTGGTTGCCGGCGAAGCTCGCCAGGATGCGGTGGGCGCTGTCGTGGACGGCCGCGTGCGGTGATTCCATGGCCCGGAAAGAGGGTGTGCTGCCAAAGAATGTCTGGCCTTCACCCTCATAATACCACTTACCCAGACGGCAGTTATGGTGGTCTATCCGTACCGCCTCGGCCTCGCTGGACTCGGTGCCCGTGCTGAGCACCATGTAGGTCTTCTGCTTATAGAGCATATGATCCACCTTGATCAGTGAGGTGAAACTGATGTCATGGGCGAGGCTGACGGAGCGGCGTGTGGCATTGGCTTGGTCGGCGAATTCGCCGAACTTGCCTTGCAGATCGGAGATGTTGTTCTGCATGAGACCGGCCTTTTCCTGCATGCGGCTGGCGGTGTTTTCCATGTTGCCGGTTTCTTTGCGGAAAGTGGTGACGACTTTGGTGATTTCGTTGGTGGCATTTTTGGTGTTGCTAGCCAGCTGCTTAACCTCGTCGGCGACCACGGCGAAACCGCGGCCATGTTCGCCGGCGCGGGCGGCCTCGATAGAGGCATTGAGGGCCAGCAGGTTGGTCTTTTCGGCGATCTCGCTGATCATTGACAGGATGCCGCTGATCTCGTCGCTCATGGTGTGCAGCTGGGCGCTGGCGAGGCTGTTGGCCTCGATCATATCGACGGTGTCTCGCAGGCCGGCGACCATTTCGTCCAGGCTCTGCTGGCTTTGCCGGGCTTTCTCGGCAGTCTCATCGGTGATGCCGTGCACCTCTTTCATTTCTTCGGTGATGCGGATCAGGTCGGTCTGGCTGTTCAGCAGGTTCTTCATCATGTTGCCGGTATTCAGCGTTTGCAGCTTGGACATCAACTCATTTTGTTGGATATAAGTGGCGTTTTTTTCCATCGCGTTCAGTGAGGTGTTGATATTGCCGAAGCTTCTGACGATATCGCCGTAGAGGCCGCCGCTGTACGTACGGCGGTGGTAGTGTCCCTTGCCGGTATTAAGAAAACAGGCATTGACATCGCGGAAAAAGGTTTCAATTTGATCCAACGACTCGTTCAGGTCCCAGGCGATCAGCCCCAGCTCGCCCATGTGGGGGACTTTGGTGATGCGTTGGCTGTAGTCACCCTTACGCATGGCACGTAGCACCTCGCAGATTTTGGCGATGGTATCCAGGGGGCCGCGTAAACGGGTGTGACAGACGATACCGAGAACTGTGGCGGCAAGAGGAAACAGCCACATCCAGGGCAGGAAGCCCTCGCTGAGATAGACGCTGATCGTGGCCATCCAGATGAGCAGGGCATTGACGACAAGGTATAGTTTAGCCCTGGAGGCCAAGAATAAACGGTTCATACTCGATGTTTCCTTCTTTCAGGCGGGATTGCAGGATGCGGGTGCCGGCGGCGACGGCATCACGCGTGCCGGCGGCCTGTTCAGCGGCGAGCATTTCCCGGTAAATCGGTTCAATGACGTTCAGGGCCTCCTGGTTGGGCATGCGGCGCACGGAAAAGTAGCCGCAGACCTCGCGCTTATCGTCGTAGTTGGGATTGATGTTGGCAAAGACCCAGTAGAAGCTCCCGTTTTTACTCAGGTTTTTTACAAAGGCGAAGCATTCTTGTCCCTGCTTGATGGTATCCCACAGCAGCTGGAATACGGCGCGGGGCATATCCGGGTGGCGCAGAATATTGTGTTGTTGGCCGAGTAGTTCGCGCTCGCTGTAGCCGGCAATGTGCATGAAGGTACGGTTGGCGTAGGTAATGCAGCCACGGGTGTCGGTCTTGCTGACGATGAACGAGTCATGATCCAGCGAGTGCTCTACCGTGGAGGGTGTGACGCGGTTTTTCATATTTTTTTTGTCGCTTGGGATGTCTGCAGGCTATAGCGACGGTGAGAAGGGGATCTTTAGCTGGTTTTTGCGGGGTGGGGGGGCTCAGCCACCAGTCATGGACATGAAACGTACGACTTGGTCGGGCTTATTGTTGAATTCGTGGCGTTCGGGTTTAAGGGTGATGGCCTGGCGGATAGCATTATCCAACGTATCGTCATCGATACCGTTGCGAAGCAGCGGGCGCAATTCGAAGTGGTGTTCCTGTCCCAGGCAGAGATACAGCGTACCGTCCACGGACAGGCGCACACGATTGCAGGTCTCGCAGAAGTGTTGTGACAGGGGGGTGATGAAACCAAGGCGCAGCTCGGTGCCGATGACGCGCATGTAGCGGGCGGGGCCGCCGCCGGGCATGACATCGGGCACTAGTTCGTAACGCTGTTCGAGGCGTTTGCGCACGGTCTGCAAGTTGAGAAAATGGGCGTTGGCCTCGCGGCCGGTATCACCCATGGGCATGGTTTCGATGAAGCGCAGGGTGAAACCATGTTCGATACAGAAGTCGACCATGGCCTCCACATCGTCATCGTTGACGCCTTTCATGACGACCATGTTGATTTTTATGGGGGAAAAGCCGGTGGCCTTGGCGGCCATCAGGCCGCCGATGACTTTCTCTAGTTTGCCGCCGCCGGTGATCTCGTGGAAGCGTGTAGTGTCAAGGGTGTCGAGGCTGACGTTGAGGCGCTGTACGCCGGCGGCCTTGAGTGCTTCGGCGTGACGGGCCAGCTGCACGGCGTTGGTGGATAGGGACAGGTCGTCGATACCCGGCAGGGCATGCAGGCGGGCGGCGAGTTCGGGCAGACCCTTGCGTACCAGGGGTTCGCCGCCGGTGATGCGCACCCGGCGGGTGCCGAGACGGGCGAAGGCGCCGATGACGCGCTCGATCTCGTCGAAGCTGAGCCAGTGTTCCGGGGCCTCAAAATCATTGAAATCCTTGGGCATGCAATAAAAACAGCGCAGGTCGCAGCGATCCGTGAGCGAAAGACGGACGTATTCGATGCGGCGGCCGAAAGGATCGATGAGCTGTTGCATTACTGGTTTCCGGAGCGGGTCATGCCCGCGAGGTGTTTTTCTCGATAGTGACAATCAGCGCAGAGAACGCAAAGAAAACCGCTTAGAAATCTTTGCGTTCTCTGCACCTTTACGGCCTCTGCGTTTCAATCTGTTTTGGCAAAACTGATCGCGGGCATGGCCCGCTCCTACGCAGAGTTTAACCGCCACGACAGCTGGTTTCTACCATTTAGATAGTCTGGTAATAGAGGTTCTGCGGATGCTTGGCCTGGGCAAAAAAGAACCAGCGCTCGGCAAGCAGGCCCACGTATTGGGTGGCAAAGGCCAGCCCCAGCAGGGTAGCTGAGTCATTTTGCAGGCCAAGCACCAGCAGCAGGATCGGTAAAGGAAATACCAGCAGCAGAAAGATCCATTTGATCGACTTGAGGAAGGCGGCGGTCTTGCCGTGAAAAAATTCGCGGGTGTTGAAGGATCCCCCCATAGCGCCCTGGGCCTTTTGCTGGATCTGTGTATGGCGCACGCCGATGGCGGTGGCCAGGGTGGAGCGGTGCTTGATGCGTTGATTGCGAATTAGTGAGGCGCCACGGGTGAAAAGCGCCAGCATGGTAAAGGCGATGGCCCAGCCACCATAGAACTTTACCAGCTCGGGCGCCATGCCGGTGGCCAGCACAGTGGCCAGGGTAAAGCCGGAGGCAATGCCGAACAGGGTGTAATTAATCGGCGTCAGTGGTGTGTTCCATTCCTGCAAAAACTTCAGGCAGCCGTAAATCATGCCGGTGCAGATGAACAGGGCAAAGGCGGCGAGCACACCCAGCAGGCCCACCAGGTAGGTCAGCTCACCCTGCGGGGGGGCATTGTCACCGAATAGGTTCGGCTTGTAACCCAGGTAATGCAGCAGGCCGTAGGCGAACACCAGTCCCATGAAAATGGGCAGGGCGATGACCTCACGTGACAGCCAGGAGGTGCGCCACATGGCGGCTGAGCGCCAGGCTCGCTCCGGGCGGCCGAGATGGAAGAAGGAGGCGGCCAGGCCGGCCACCAGCAATGCCAGGGCGATCATGCTGCTGGCGCCGAAGTATTCGCCGTCGGGTAATGCGATAGCGCCAATATCGGCATAGGCCTGCACCGTCACCAGGGCCAGAAACAGGCCCTGGCCAGCGCCAATCAGGGTGGTCAGAAAGATGACGGAAAATGCGGGATGCATGTGAACCTCAATGCTTAATGCTCAATGTTTAGTGTTTAATGCTTTTTGCGTTGTTTTGACAATGGCGGTCAGTAGCCGGATCAATTCTTCGCAGTTGTCAATTAATGTGCCCGCAGCGCCTTGTGGCAAGTATTTACTGTCACGCAATAACCTCAGCCAGTAATGTGTCTCTCGTGCTTCCTTCGAGGCGATGGCCATCTTCGCGGCAAAATCTTTTTTGCTTTGTGCCGCGCCAGCTTCCTCGATATTGGCACCTATGCTGGTTGCGGAACGAAGTAACTGTCGACTCAAGGTGTATTCATGTTCATTCCTTTGCAGATCTCTGACAACGTTGATTGTTTGCAGGGCAAACTGAAAACTTTTTTCCTGAACCGCTCTTGCCTTCATGGTGGTGGCTCCTTCCACTGCGTTGATATGTTTGTGCTCTTTTTTTCATTAAGCATTCAACATTGAGCATTCAACATTCGTGGCAAACGCTTTGCGTTTACCACGACGCTGTGTCTTCGAGGAAGTTCTCATTCTCGTCCACCTTGGGCAGATGACCTTCCTTCTTTTGCGGATTGTCCACGCGTACCAGTTCGTCCTTGTGGATTTTCAGTTGGGTCTTACGCCGCGGCAGGTAGTGATTGCTCGGCTGGGTGCCCCATTCGGGCATCAGCGGATAACCCCCCAGCTCTCGGATGGCGACAGAGACTTCGGACTCCGGGTCGTGTACGTCGCCGAACAGGCGCGCGGACGTCGGGCAGGCCAGCACACAGGCGGGCTTGCGTTCGGCCTCGGGCAGAGATTCGTCATAGATGCGATCCACACACAGGGTGCATTTTTTCATCACCTTCTGTTTTTCATCAATTTCGCGTGCACCGTAGGGGCAGGCCCAGGAGCAGTATTTGCAGCCGATGCACTTGTCATAATCTACCAATACGATGCCGTCTTCTTTGCGTTTGTAACTGGCGCCTGTGGGACATACGGGCACGCAGGGTGGGTCTTCACAATGCAGGCAGCTCTTCGGGAAATGCACGGTCTCGGTGTGCGGGAACTCGCCCACCTCGAAGGTCTGCACGCGGTTGAAGAAGGTGCCGGTGGGATCCTTGCCGTAAGGGTGTTCGTCCACCAGCGGGCCGGCGCTGCCGGAGGTATTCCACTGCTTGCAGCTGGTGACGCAGGCGTGACAGCCGACGCAGACGTTGAGGTCAATCACTAATGCCAGTTGGGTCATATCGGTACCAATGTTTCGTAGGGTGGGCATGGCCCACCGATAACGGTGCTGGAATTGCCATGGTGGGCGGTGTCCACCCTACGGTCTTGCGTCATCTTTATTTTTTCTTACCGGCAAAGTAGGCCAGCCAGGATTTGCGCTCGGGTTGTCCTGGCACGGGCAACATGTTGTCAAACTGTGGCGAGCTTTCTTCCTTCTCGCTCGGGTCGGCCTTGTATACGCGCACTTGCACGTCGTACCAGGCGGCCTGGCCGGTGATGGGGTCGGAGTTCGACAGGCTGGCGCCGTGCTCGTGGGCCGGCAACTCATCAGAAATCAGATGATTGAGCAGGAAGCCTTTTTCCGACTCATTGGCATCCGGGGTCAGGTTCCAGGCGCCCTTGGCCTTGCCGATGGCGTTCCAGGTCCACACGGTGCCGGGTTCGACGGCCTCGGAGAAGCGGCATAGGCAGCGCACCTTGCCATGCATGGACTCCACCCACACCCAGTCGCCGTCGTCGAAACCACCGGCGGCGCCGACCTTGGGGCTCATGTACAGATAGTTGTGGGCATGGATCTGGCGTAGCCAGGCGTTCTGTGAATCCCACGAGTGGTACATGGCCATGGGGCGCTGGGTGATGGCGTTAAGCGGATACTTGTGTTTGTCGCTGAGCTGGCCTTCCAGGGGTTCGTAATAGAACGGCAGTGGATCGAAGTAGGTCTCGATGCGCTTGCGCAGGCGATCCGGTGGCTGCTTACCGCCGTACTTGCCCTGTGCGGCGAGACGGAATTTCTGCAACACTTCGGAATAGATGTGGATGTTGATGGGATCCGTGTAGCGTGTCAGGCGGTGATGCTGCGACCATTCGAGATACCCCTGATTCCAGTTACGCATGTACTGGTAGGACTTGGGTAGTTCGTAGTGGAACACACAGTTGTTCTTTTCGTACATTTCCCATTGTTTGGGATTGGGCTCGCCACGCAGGGACTTTTCGCCGTCCTTGCCGCGCCAGCCGGCGAGGAAGCCGATGCCGGAGCCGGGTTCGGTCTCGAAATGGGTGATGAAATCCGGGTAGTCACGGAATTTGCGTGTGCCGTCCGGGTGGGTGAAGGCCGGGAAGCCGAGACGTGAGCCCAGCTCGATGAGCACCTCCTGGAAAGGTTTGCACTCACCCGTGGGTGGCAGGACAGGGACGCGTACCGAGTCCGCCGGGCCGTCAAACTCGGAAATGGGTCGATCCAGCATGGACATCACGTCATGGCGTTCCAGATAGGTGGTGTCCGGCAGCACCAGGTCGGCAAAGGCCACCATTTCTGACTGAAACGCATCACAGACGATGAGGAACGGGATCTTGTATTCGCCATCTTCGTCGCGGTCGTTGAGCATCTTGCGTACCTCCACCGTGTTCATGGTGGAGTTCCAGGCCATGTTGGCCATGAAAATCATCAAGGTGTCGATACGGTAGGGGTCGCCACGCCAGGCATTGGTGATGGCGTTGTGCATCATGCCGTGTACCGACAGCGGATATTCCCAGGAGAAGGCCTTGTCGAGGCGCACCGCTTCGCCGTCGTCGTCGACGAACAGGTCGTTGGGATCGGCAGGCCAGCCCAGCGGCATGCCTGCCAGCGGGGTGTTGGGTTTGATATCCTGCGCATTGTTGGGGGTCTTGGGGCAGGGCGGGATGGGGCGCGGGAAGGGCGCCTTGTGACGGAAGCCGCCGGGGCGGTCGATGGTGCCGAGGATGGACATCAGGATCGACAGTGCACGGATCGACTGGAAGCCGTTGGAGTGCGCGGCCAGGCCGCGCATGGCGTGGAACGACACCGGGTTACCCGTGACGGTTGCGTGCTCGTTACCCCAGGCATCGGTCCAGGCAATCGGCAGCTCGATCTTTTTGTCGCGCGCGGTGATGCCCATTTCGTGGGCGAGGCGGCGAATGGTCTCGGCGGGTACGCCAGTGATATCGGCGGCCCACTCCGGGGTGTGATCCTTGACCCGCTCTACCAGCAGTTGGAAACCGGGCTTCACCGGGGTGCCGTCCTCCAGGATGAAATCACCCAGCAGGAAGGGGTCGGCATCCGCGGTGTGGGTCTGCACGGCCTTGCCGGTCTTGCGATCCCACCACAGTTCATCGTGAGGGTGTATTTTGCCTTCGTCGAGTTCCAGGCCGCGTGCCAGGAGGCCGAACTCATCGCTGTCGGTATCCTGGTTGACCAACTGCGCGGCGTTGGAATACTGGGTGAGGAAGTCGCGGTCGTAGAGGCCAGTCTTGATGATCTCATGGATCATGGCCAAGATCATGGCGCCGTCGGTGCCGGGCTTGATGGGCACCCATTCATCGGCGATGGCCGAGTAACCGGTGCGCACCGGGTTAATGGAAATAAAGCGGCCACCGTTGCGTTTGAATTTGGCCAGCTCAATCTTCAGTGGGTTGGAGTGATGATCCTCGGCGGTGCCGAACATCACGAACAACTTGGAGCGCTCCAGATCCGGGCCGCCAAATTCCCAAAAAGAGCCACCGATGGTGTAGATCATGCCGGCAGCCATGTTCACGGAACAAAAGCCGCCGTGGGCGGCGTAGTTGGGGGTGCCGAAGTTCTTCGCGAACAGGCCGGTGAGTGCCTGCATCTGGTCGCGGCCGGTGAACAGGGCGAATTTTTTTGGGTCGGTCGCGCGCAGGTGGCGCAGACGGGTCTCCATGATGTCGAAGGCCTCGTCCCAGGAGATGACCTCAAAATCGGCCGCGCCGCGCTCGGCACCCTCGCGGCGTTTCAGCGGCTTGGTCAGGCGAGCCGGTGAATATTGTTTCATGATGCCGGAGGAACCCTTTGCGCAGATCACGCCTTTATTGAGAGGGTGATCCGGGTTGCCCTGGATGTAGCGTATCTCGCCGTCACGCAAGGTGACGCGGATGCCGCAGCGGCAGGCGCACATGTAGCAAGTAGTGTTCTTGACCTCGACGCCCTTCTCCAGCGTCGAGGTGGTGTTGTTATTCGACATAGGTCAAGCCCTTGCCTGTTTGTCAAAAATACAGCCAGCGATTATATATCAGCATATTTTGATAGTGCCAATTACTGAGTTTATTGCTGCGATTAGTAAAATCAATTGGCCATAAGGGGTATGGAGGAATAGCGCTGGGCATCCTTTGTGTTAAAAAGCGCTACTCTCACCATGCTATGATCACCTGCCGGTTCCCACACGTTTGTCCTCCGTGAGATTATTCTACAGCGCTATCCTCTACCTCCTGTTACCCGCAGTATTTGCGCGCCTGGCTTGGCGCGGCCTGCGTAATCGCGGTTATTGGCATCGCTGGGGTGAACGCCTCGGGTTTTTCCAGGCACCGGAGCTGCACGAGCCTATCTGGGTACATGCCGTCTCCGTGGGAGAAGCCCTGGCGGCGGCGCCGCTGATCCGCGCATTGCTGGCACGTTATCCGCAGCGCTCGCTGGTGATTACCACTACCACGCCCACCGGCTCGGAGCGGGTACAGGCTTTGTTTGGTGAAAAGTTCGGCGAGCAGTTCATCGGCCAGCCCGGTGGACGCGTGTTCCATGTCTATTTCCCCTACGACCTGCCTGCTGCCGTGAACCGCTTTCTCGACAAGACTCACCCCGGTCTGGCGTTGGTGATGGAAACCGAGCTGTGGCCGAATCTGTTTCGCCAGTGTGCACGGCGGCAGATTCCGCTACTGATCGCCAATGCCCGCCTGTCTGCGCGCAGCGCCAGGGGCTATGGCAAACTGGGTGGTTTGATGCGCGAGACGCTGGCCGATATCAGCCTGATTGCTGCGCAGAATGAGAGCGACGCGGCACGTTTCCGTACCCTGGGTGTGCGTGCCGATGGCATCACGGTCATGGGCAATCTCAAGTTTGATCAGCGCATACCGGGTGACCTTGAAGACCGCGCCGAGGCCTTGCGTCGCGAGCTGGGCGTCTCACGCCCGGTGTGGATCGCCGCCAGCACCCACGAGGGTGAGGATGAGCAAGTGTTGGATGCCTTCGCCCGGCTGCGCGAGAGTCATCCCGATGCCTTGTTGCTGTTGGTGCCGCGCCACCCGGAACGTTTTGCGCGCGTGGCGGCGCTGGCCCGAAAGCGTGGCTATGCCGTGGTGCTGCGCAGTGAGGGTCTGCCCTGCGATGCACAGACCGCTGTCTTCGTCGGCGATACCCTGGGCGAGTTGCTGCTGTTTTATGCAGTGTCGGATGTGGCCTTTGTCGCTGGTAGCCTGGTACAGGTGGGGGGGCATAACATGCTGGAGCCGGCGGCGCTGGGTGTGCCGGTGGTATTTGGTCCGCACCTGTTCAATTTCAGCGATATCAGTCGAGATCTGCTGGAAGCCGGCGCCGCGCGGCGGGTTGAAGATAGCGAGCAATTGGCGGCAGTGGTTGGCGAACTGCTGGGTGAGGCTGCCCTGCGTGCCGAGATGGGCGAGGCCGGGCGCAAGTGGGTGGCGGAAAACCGCGGTGCGCTGGAACGGCTGCTGGGGTTGTTGGCGAGGTACTTGTCGTAGTTCTTTTTCGCCACAGAGATACAGAGTACACCGAGAGAATTACCACCAAGGACGCGAAGGAAGTACCGCAATGAGAGTGCCGCGTACTTGACGGTCTTCGCATTCCTTGGCGACCTTTGCGGTATAAAGCCTTTGGCGGGGTTGCTTGTTTTCCCACACAAAAATCTCTGTGTCCTCCGTGCCTCTGTGGCAAATCATTTTTCGTAAAACGGTGTTTCACCCACAGGCCGGGTCTTGAAGCGTCGGTGCAGCCACAGATACTGCTCCGGCGCCTTGCGTACCTGCTCCTCGATGAGGGTATTGATGCGCGTGGCGTCGGCCACGTCATCGCCGCTGGGAAAGTCCTCCAGCGCTGGGCGGATAATAAGGCGGTAGCCTTTGTTGCCCTCTGTGTGCTGGGAAAAGAACGGCAGCACCGGTGCGCCCGTGACCTTGGCCAGCTTGGAGGTCATCACCAGGCTGGCGGTCTGAATGCCGAAGAAGGGTGCGAATACGCTGCTGCGGGTACCGAAGTCCTGATCCGGCGCATACCACACCACCTTTCCCTCGCGCAGGGTGCGGATCATCTTGCGCATGTCCCGGCGTTCGATCAGCCCTTCGAGATGGGTCTCTCT
>VAPF01005903.1_pt1 | contig 13372 bp, 11 predicted proteins | sample 3393931 | NCBI WGS metagenome assembly VAPF01 (sample SAMN08290437, study PRJNA428436) | hydrothermal vent metagenome | isolation source: Deep-sea hydrothermal vent chimney | place: Atlantic Ocean: South-mid Altantic Ridge | depth 2773 m m | reverse complement strand
TGCCCGCAATCGAGCGTTACCATAAAGTATTGCTGGAGAAAGGCCCGAAGAGAATAACACCTTTTTTTGTCCCCATGCTTATCATCAATCTGGCCGCGGGACAGATATCAATAAAGTATGGCGCTAAAGGACCTAATTCCGCGGTCGCGACAGCATGCGCAACGGGCAGCCATTCCATAGGCGACGCCTTTAAGGTGATACAGCGCGATGATGCCGATGTTATGATCGCGGGTGGGACCGAATCCGTTATTACGCCTATGGGCATAGGCGGTTTTAACGCCATGAAAGCGCTTTCCACAAGGAATGACGAACCTGAAAAGGCGAGCAGGCCGTTTGATAAAGACAGGGACGGGTTTGTGATGGGTGAAGGCGCTGGTATTTTAGTGCTCGAAGAGCTTTCGCACGCGATTAAGAGAAATGCGCCGATATATGCCGAAATTCTTGGATACGGGCTTACAGGAGACGCATATCATATAACTTCGCCAGCACCAGGTGGCGAAGGCGCGGCCAGATGCATGGCGATGGCCATGAAAGACGCTGGTGCCGACCCTTCCGAGATTAATTATATAAACGCTCACGGCACATCAACCAGGCACGGGGATGAGCTTGAAACAGCAGCTATTAAGACGGTTTTTAAAGACCATGCGTACAAACTCAAGGCCAGTTCCACAAAATCGATGACCGGTCACCTGCTGGGCGCCGCAGGCGGTGTAGAGGCTGCTGTGGCCATACTGAGCATTGTTAATAATACGATGCCGCCGACGATCAACCTGGAAAACCCCGATCCTGAATGCGATCTTGATTATGTTCCGGATAAAGCGGTACGGGCGGAGATTAATTGCGCCATGTCTAATTCGTTTGGCTTTGGCGGGACGAATGCCTGTCTTATCTTCAGGAGATTCAAAGACTGATCATACACAATGGATGCAAGAGACGGTCAGGGAATCCTTCGGACTTTCATGCCAATATCAAAACCGAACATTAAAAAGACGGAAAAGATCATCGGATATGTTTTTAAGAACAGGGAACTGCTTTTAGAAGCCCTGACCCACGCGTCTTATTATCACGAAAATAAAGACAGCCTGTTATATAATGAACGGCTTGAATTCCTGGGTGATTCAGTTATAGGCCTGATCATTGTTGAATATCTTTTTCTCCTGCCGCAAAACTATTCCGAATCAGTCCTTGCAAAATTAAAATCCTATCTCGTCAGTGAAGCCGTTCTGGCCGGAATAGCCGGTTCCATCTCTCTGGGTGAGTATCTCTTCCTTGGCAAAGGAGAGGAGTCGACAGGGGGCAGAAATAAAAAATCCATACTCTCGGACGCACTGGAAGCCGTTATCGGCGCTGTTTATCTTGACGGCGGTTATGAAAAAACAAGAAAAATAGTCCTCTCTTTTTTCAGGGAAAGGATTTCCGGTGCAGTAAAGTCCGGAGAATTCTATGACGACAAGACGGAACTCCAGGAAAAGAGCCAGCTCCTTTATGGCCAGCTGCCGGAATACAGGGTCATAAAACAGCAGGGAGAAGAGCATAAAAGGATTTTCACTGTCGCTGTCTATCTTGACGGAAAAAAACTCGGGGTTGCCTCGGGCAAGCGGAAAAAAGAGGCCGAGGCACTCGCCGCCCGCAAGGCCCTGGAGAAAATCAGTTCGTCATAGACAGTCCTACCTGTAATTTATAAATTCGATATGGATATCAAAGTCCTTTTCCTTAATCGAATTGATCAGCGTCTGCAGATCGTCTATCTTTTTTGCCCTGATCCTGACCTGGTCTTTCTGGATCTCCGGCTGGACTTTCAGTTTCAGACCCTTCACAAATTTTACTATCTCTTTTGCCTTCTCAACGGGGATGCCCTGCTGAAGTGTTATTACCTGTCGTACGGTTCCACCTGTCGCCTGCTCGATTTTGCCGTAATTTAAGGCCTTCAGCGCAACGCCGCGCTTTATCAACTTTAACTGTAAAATATCCAGTACGCTTTTCAGCTTAAGCTCGTCATCGGATACAACAGTAATTTCATGCTGGTTCTGGTTTAACTCGATACTGCTTTTGCTGCCTTTGAAGTCGAACCTCTGCCCGATCTCCTTCATTGCCTGTTGAACAGCATTCAGGACTTCCTGTAAATCGACCTTGCTCACTATGTCAAAAGAATGTTCATCCGCCATTTTCTTCCTCCCTGAATAAAAGTTGCCGGTTTTAACCGCTTTCCACGGTCTCGGTCTAACGGTTCCCTGCGCAATTTGTTGTCAGGCTCGGGTTTGCATATGGGACAAAATAATTCCCCCAGATCCAGGGGGCATGAATGTCCTCATCCCTCGCAACAGATGCATTGATCAGCCGGCTTACCGCAAATTTCACATTTTTCCATCATTAAATTATAGCTCTTTGAAAACCGGTTCTTCAATACTATAATATCTTTTCTTTCAATATGTAATGGATTTTTGTTAAAATTAGCCGCTACCTGAATATTTAAATAACAAGTAATAATGAGTTTTTTAACCCGGAGGTTTGATAATGGACTATTTTTTTGATGAAGAACAGATAATGATCAGGGATCTTGCGAGGCAGATCGCTGAAGAGAAGATCGTGCCTGTAAGGGCCGAACTTGACGAAAAAGGGGAATTTCCATGGGACATAATGAAGGTGCTCGCCCAGTCAGATCTCTTCGGCCTTTTCATCCCGGAGGAATACGGGGGACTCGGCAAGGGCTGCATTGAACTCTGCCTGGCTATTGAGGAATTATCCAGGGCCTGTGTCGGAGTATCGACAACTTATGCCGCAAATGCCCTGGGGACCTTTCCGATTCTGCTGTACGGCAGCAGGGAACAGAAGAAAAAATACCTTCCTGATATAGCCGCAGGCAAGAGGCTTGTGGCCTTTGGATTGACCGAGGCTAATGCCGGCAGTGATGCCGGTGGAATCCAGACAACCGCCAGGCTGGAAGGGAATGAGTATGTGCTTAACGGTACAAAACAGTGGATCACAAACGGCGGAGAAGCGGATATTTATTCCATAATCGCCATTACCGACCATACAAAAGGTCCACGCGGTGCTTCCGCGTTTGTTGTGGAAAAGGGAACGCCGGGATTTTCTTTCGGCAAGAAAGAGGACAAAATGGGCATTAGGGCTTCCGCTACCACGGAGCTTATTTTTGACAACTGCAGGATACCGAAGGAAAATATAATAGGGAAAGACGGGATAGGATTTATCGTGGCCATGAAGACACTTGATAACTCAAGGACAGGCGTTGGATCTCAGGGCGTCGGCGTTGCACAGGGCGCGTTTGATGAGGCTGTGAAGTTTGCCAGGCAGAGGATACAGTTCGGTCGCCCCATCATAAGTTTCCAGGCGGTGCAGCATATGCTGGCTGATATGGCGACTTCCATAGAGGCCGCAAGGGCGTTAATCTACTCGGTTGCCAGGTTTATTGATAACGGCGCAAAGGATGTCTCCAGGGAATCCGCCATGTCCAAGGTTTTCGCGACCGATGTCGCCATGAAGGTGACGACTGACGCGGTGCAGGTCATGGGAGGTTCGGGATACATGAAGGAATATCCTGTTGAAAAGATGATGAGGGACGCCAAGATTCTTCAGATCTTCGAAGGCACCAACCAGATACAGAGAAATGTCATAGGACAGGCACTGATAAAAGAGACTGTAAAAAGGAAATTATAGACGGCATGTTGCTATGACTGGTTTTATAGAATCTCTTGAGATTTCGAATTCACCATATGTGAATGCGGCCATCTCGATACTCGTATTCATAGTAATAGCCAAGATTACAGACCTGATCGTCGATAAAGTGCTGCGGAAAATCGCAAGCTTCACAAAGTCGCGCATCGACGACAAAATAATTGACCTGGTCCGCGGACCGATATTCTTTACGGTAATAATAACGGGTTGTATCATTGCTGTCGCGTATCCGAACCTTGAGCTGAAGTCCGCGTTTTACATCAACGGAATATTGTATTCGGTCCTTGTGGTGATCTGGTGCGTCACGGCGATAAGAATCAGCAGCTTAATTATAGAACGCGCTATATACAGGATATCGGACGCAACGGGATTGAGCCGGGACATAGTACCACTGGTCGAGAATATTTCCAAAATTGCCATCATAATCGCCGGTCTGATGATGGTCCTTTCCATCTGGAAGCTGAATATTACACCGATTATAGCCTCGGCTGGAATTGCCGGAGCGGCTGTCGCCTTTGCCGCGAAGGACACCATAGCCAATCTATTCGGCGGAATCAGCGTCTTTATGGACAAACCCTTCAAGATAGGAGATTATATCGTCCTTGATCAGGGAGAGAGGGGCGAAGTCGTTGCGATTGGAGTGAGGAGCACGCGGATCAGGACAAGGGACGATATACAGATCACGGTCCCCAATTCAATTATCGCCAATACAAAGATAATAAACGAAAGCGCCCCCATACCGAATTACAGAACGCGGATACCTGTCGCGGTCGCTTACGGAAGCGACATTGATATTGTCCAGGAGACGCTCCTGAATATCGCGGCTGAAAATACAAATGTCCTGGCTGAACCTTCACCAAGGGTGAGATTCCGGGCGTTCGGGGAGTCGTCGCTGAACTTCGAACTTCTCTGCTGGATAAAAGAGCCAGCCCTGAGAGGTTTTACCATTCATGAACTGAATTGCGGGATTTATAAAAAATTCCAGGAAATAAAGATAAAAATTCCCTTCCCCCAAAGAGACGTGCATATATACAGGGATTAACAGCATGTCCACCGTGCCTGTCAGTCATCTCTTCCGCCTTATGATCAGGCGAGAACCGGCGGATGATCGATTTCATGAGACATCTTGCTAAAAAACATATACAATTAAGTCAAGGGGATATTTCAAGTTAATATAACTTAATGTTTAATACCAGGGGAGAAAACAGCACGCCCGACACGGTCCTGTTTGTCGATGATGAAGAGAATATTCTTAATTCCATCGACAGGCTCTTTGCCGGTGCCGACATAAAAATTCTGAAGGCCGCCAATGCGGCTGAAGCGCTTGTTCTCCTGTCTAAAGAAAAAATAACGGTAATCGTCTCGGATAATCAAATGCCCGGCACAAAGGGGACCGAACTCCTTTCGAGGGTCAGTGACGTTTCTCCCGATACATTGAAGATACTGATGACAGCCTATGCCGACCTGGAAACCGCCGTGACAGCGATAAACAAAAGCGAGGTCTTCCGGTTTATCATTAAGCCATGGGATAATGATGTCTTGATGGGAGCAGTGCGGGAGGCGATAACGCGTTACCATATTGTCCAGGCCTTAAAAAAGAAAGACGAAACCATCCTCTTTTCCCTGGCGCAGACTATCGAACTCAAAGATCCTTACACGCGTGAACACTGTGAGAACGTGGCGAATTACGCCATGATGATCGCCGGGGCTTTGAATTTTGAAGAAGAAGCGAAAAAAAACCTGAAATATGGCAGTTGGCTGCATGACTGCGGCAAGATCGGGGTGCCGGAAGATATACTCAATAAAAAGGGCATACTTAATGAAGAGGAATACAACCTGGTGAAAAAGCATCCCCGATGGGGCGCTGATGTTGCTGAGCAGGCTAATATGTCCAGGTCGATTGTTAATATTATCCTTCATCATCACGAAAGGTACGACGGCGGTGGGTATCCCTCCCACCTCAAAGGCCGGGACATCCCATTTGAGGCGAGAATAGTAACTATCGCAGATGTCTTCGACGCAATGACTTCTGAAAGGCCTTACAGGAGTAAAATCAGCAAGCAGAAGGCGGCTAAAAAGATGTTATTATCAAGCGGGAGCATCTTTGATCCCGAACTCCTCGAAATCTTCCTTTCCCGTTGCCTTAATGTTAACAGGTGAATGAATGGAAATTTTAAATAAAGTGTATACCCCCGCGGAGCCGCTATATAACAGTTATTAAATTGCGGAAGTGATATTATGGTCAACCCCTGAAAAATGCACTTCATCTTTGCTGTCCTGAGTACAAAATTCCAGTGAGGATATTCTCCTGAATTCAGTATTTCTTTATTCTATCAACTGGATATAGTAATATTATACGATCACTCATACATAGTTGTTGAGCCAGTGAGAACGCTTAAAAGGAAACATCCGTATCAGACCAGTCGCCCCAAAAACAGCCATGGGAAGAGGCTGATAACCTGATACAGGGAATAATAGATCAGGAGGAGTTATGTCGAAAGGTTTCTTTATAACCGGCACTGACACCGGTGTGGGAAAAACAATAATTGCCGGAGCCATTATCAGAGCATTAAACTCTCTTGGAACAAAGGCCTGCGGCATGAAGCCCGTTGAAAGCGGATGCAGAAGTGAAGGGGGCATACTTATCCCTGATGACGGCATGTTCCTTAAACATATCGCCCAGATGGAAGAGCCTGTGACCCTAATAACTCCATGCCGCCTTGCAAGCCCTCTCGCTCCCCTGCCTGCTTCTGAAATAGACCGGATAGACATAAATATTACTGAAATCAAAAAAGCGTTTACCGAACTCTCAAACGGATATGAGGCCGTTGTGGTGGAAGGTGTCGGCGGGCTTCTCGTGCCGATCAGAGCAGACTATTACGTGATCGACCTGGCAAGGGAATTGGGTCTGCCTTTAATTGTTGTCGCGAAGCCCGGACTCGGAACAATCAATCATCTGCTGCTTACGGTGAACTACGCATTAAAGGAGGGGCTGGAAATTGCCGGAGTCATCATAAATTACAGCCATCCGCCCGAAAACAGTCTTGCCGAAGAGACAAACCCAGGGGTCCTGGCGCAAATATGTCCGGCACCTGTAATCGGAACATTTCCATGGCTTAAAGGCATGGAACAGGATTTAATAGAAAAGACCGCCATTGATAACCTTGATCTTGATCTGATAAAAAAGCATATATACTAAATCAGCTTCATCTGCTTCAGGACCTTTTTGAGTTTGATCTTATTAGGAGACGCCATTTCGCAGAGTGGAAGCCTGAATTCTTCCGTTATCTTTTTCATCATCGAAAGCGCTGTTTTCACAGGTATGGGATTTGTCTCGATAAACATGGCGGTATTCAACGGCTCAAGCATAAAATGTATCTTTCTTGCCCCGTCGGTGTCTCCACTCTCCCATAAAGCGCACATATCGGAGACAAGCTTCGGCGCTATATTCGCTGTTACCGATATCACCCCTTTCCCTCCAAGCGCAAGGAGCGGAAACGTCGTGAAATCATCTCCTGAAAGCACTGTGATCCTGTCGCCGCAGAGACGGAGCACTTCACTCACCTGTTTCATGTCACCCGTCGCCTCTTTAATCGCGACGATATTTTTAATCTCCGCCAGCCTGGCAACAGTCGCGGGCAATATGTTGACAGCGGTTCTTCCGGGCACGTTATAAAGCACAATAGGTATCTTAACCTTTTCCGCAACCGCCTTGTAATGCCTGTAGAGACCTTCCTGTGTCGGTTTGTTGTAATACGGCGCGACAAGAAGCGCGCCATCAGCCCCTGATTCTTTTGCCGCTTTTGTGATCATTATCGTCTCGTCCGTGGCATTTGCGCCGGTGCCTGCTATGACCGGCACTCTTTTATTTACAGTTTCGACTGTAAATTTTATGACACCGTGATGCTCTTTATAATCCAGTGTTGCCGATTCACCCGTAGTTCCGCACGGCACAATAGCGTTAGTACCCTGTTTTATGTGCCATTCAATGAGGTCGCCAAAGGCCTTTTCGTCAACCCTGCCTTTTTTAAACGGTGTTACTATCGCTACTATAGAACCTTTGAACATATATGCCTCCTAAATACTTTTATACAAACTTCACTCCTATTTTGAACTGCTCCAGATCAGGTCTTCTCCATACTACAATGCCAGCGTCATATCCTGAACCATGATTGAACATGAGCACATGGCCGGGCTCCAGAGGATAGTCTGTCTGGAGGCACAAGCCCAGATCGCTCTTGTTGATAATGGTACCACTCAAGTCCAGTCTTTTAAGCTCATGCAGTTCAAGGACACTCACAGAAAAAGCCAGTGAATCCTCATAGCGCTCTCTTACGGCCCATCTTTTATCATCATTCATTTATCCCACCCCCACTTTTGAATATCTACCTCACCCGAGTATACTTCCACAGCTGGGCCCGTCATATATATGTGGTTCTCCGGACTCCATTCTATCAGGAGCTGGCCGCCCTGCAACATAACGTTGACTTTTTTGCCGGTAAGCCCTTTAATGTTAGACGCGACAACAGATGCCGCCGCTCCTGTTCCGCACGCCATAGTCTCCCCCGCACCTCTTTCCCATACGCGCATTTTAATATTCCCGGAATCAATTACCTGTATAAACTCGACATTAATCCTGTTGGGAAACAACTCATGATTTTCTATCAAAGGCCCATATTTTACAACATCTACGACATCGACATCATCAGCAACAATCACGGCATGAGGATTCCCCATTGATACACATGTTATTTTAAACATTTTATCATCTATTTTTAAAGGAAAATCTTTTATCATCCCTTCAATTTGAACCGGGATGAGCCTTCCTTCGAGTATCGGTTCCCCCATATCGACCTTCACCATATCGCCGGATTTTTCCGGCTTTATTATTCCGGCATGAGTTTCGACCGAGAGTTCATCCTTTTCAGACAGTCCCCTGTCCCATATATATTTTGCGAAACAGCGGATACCGTTTCCGCACATCTCGACCTCGCCGCCGTCGGCATTAAATATCCGCATCGTAAAGTCCGCCGCACTGGAATCGTAAATGAGCAGCAACTGGTCCGCGCCTACGCCGAAACGCCTGCGACAGACTCTCCTTGCCAGCTCGGGTATGTTCTGGAGTTCTCCACGGCGGCGGTCCATGACTATGAAGTCATTGCCGAGACCATGCATTTTTGTGAATAAAAGTTTCATTTTTTATAATTAATCGCAATCATCCAACCTGGAAACACTGGACGCCTGTAATAAATCCCTGCATTTTATATCTCATCTCAGATAGCCGGGAATCTCTTCGTCTTTTACCAGGTCTTTGTATTCGCCCCGTCTTCTCACGAGACCGTGAGTCCTGCCGTTTACCATGACTTCGGCAATACTTGGCCTGCTGTTGTAGTTTGAACTCATCGACATGCCATAGGCGCCGGCGCTCATCACCACGAGGTATTCTCCGCTTTTCACCCCGTGGATCTGCCGTTCCCTTGCCAGGAAATCCCCTGATTCACATATCGGGCCGACAATATCAGCCGTTATTTTCCTTCTTCTATTCCTGACGGCGGGCAGAATATGGTGATATGCGCTATAGAGGGACGGTCGCATCAGGTCATTCATCCCGGCATCAACAATAATAAAATCCTTTCCTTCTCCTTTTTTAAGATACAGTGTTTTTGTAACGAGAATGCCTGCGTTGCCGGCAATAGATCTCCCTGGCTCCAGTATCAGTGTCAGTTTTCTCTCCTTGAGCAGTGGAAGGATATTTTTTGCCATGTCTGCGGGCACCGGGGGTGTTTCGTCGTGGTACGGAATCCCGAGCCCGCCGCCAATATCAAGGTACCTGATATTGAAATCCAGTCTCTGCAGTTCATCTACAAGGACCAGTATCCTTTTCATCGAATCAACAAACGGGGATATACTCGTTATCTGTGAACCTATATGCTTGTGTACGCCGATCACTGCTATATTTTTCAACCCCGACGCGATCCTGTAGTTTTCGATCGCGTCTTCTATCGCTATGCCGAACTTGTGTTTCTTCATCCCGGTCGAGATATAAGGATGTGTCAGGGCGTTGATGTCAGGATTGATCCTCAAAGCGATCGGGGCCTTTAATCTCATCTTTCCCGCGGTCCTGTCGATCTCTCTCAATTCATCCTTCGATTCGACATTGAACATCAGTATTCTGGATTTAAGCGCATACCTTATCTCCTCCGTGGTCTTGCCGACGCCGGCGTAAACTATTTTTTCCGGAGGAATCCCCGCCCTTAACGCTCTGAAGAGTTCCCCCCCTGAGACTATGTCCGCTCCACTGCCGTTTTTGGCTAAAAGCCTTAAAACAGCTCCGTTTGAATTTGCCTTGAGCGCATAGCAGATAATATTGGGACAGTTTTTGAAGGCATCCTTATACGCCGTAAAGTGCCTTAAAAGTGTCTTGTAACTGTAGATATAAAGGGGCGTGCCGTATTTTTTCGCGAGTAATCTGACAGGCACGTCCTCGGCATACATCTCGTTCCCTTTGTAATTAAAAAAATGCATATAACACCGTCTTGTTTTCTCTTTATTTTCAATATGTTTTAACATAAACAACGGATCAAAGTCAAAAATAACCCGGATAATATTTGTGTTCAACGGGTGCGGGCCATGGTAATCGCGGCAGCGGAAAAAGCGTGAAGATGGAATGTCCTCCTGATTTTTTCATAAAGAACTGCTAAAATATATCACTTTTGCTACAAAATAGCGGTTACTGACCGGGAATCTGATCAAAAGAGGTATCAATGGGTAAAAACATAGTCGAGAAAATTCTTGGATCGCATCTTTCCCGTGGCGAAATAAAAACAGGCCAGCCGGTTGGACTGAAAATCGACCAGGTCTATACGCAGGACGCAACGGGTACGATGACCTGGCTTCAGTTCGAGGCCATGGGTCTTGACCGGGTGAATGTTCCGCTCGCGGTCTCATACGTCGACCACAATATGGTACAGTCTAATTTTATGAACCCCGACGATCATCTGTTTCTACAGACCGTCGCGGCAAAATACGGGGCGTATTTTTCCAGACCGGGGAACGGGATATGCCACCAGGTGCATCTCGAACAGTTTGCCGTTCCGGGCAAAATCGCTCTGGGCACGGACAGCCATACACCTACGGGCGGCGGGATCGGGATGATAGCGATAGGGGTCGGCGGACTCGACGCGGCCACGGTTATGGGCGGCTCGGACTTTGAACTAACTATGCCCACGGTAGTCAAAATAAATCTCACGGGCAGGCTGGACCGGCCCTGGGTAACAGCAATGGACGTCATTCTCGACATACTGGGAAGGCTCACCGTAAAGGGCGGCGTTGGAAAAATAATGGAATACGGTGGTCCCGGCATCCTGGACCTTAATGTAACGGAAAGGGCGACCATAACGAATATGGGAGCTGAACTCGGCGCTACAACATCCATCTTCCCGAGTGATGAGAGGACAAAACTCTATCTCTCCGCCATAGGCAGGGCCTCGGACTGGAGTGAACTCTCGGCGGATGAAGACGCCGTATATGACGAGACCATTGAACTCGACCTCGGCTCAATAGAACCGATGATCGCCCGACCGCACAGCCCTGACAACACAGTTACGGTAAAAAGTCTTTCAGGCACAAAAGTCAACCAGGTCTGCATCGGCAGCTGCACAAACTCCTCATATCAGGCCATGAAGTCAGTCGCATCCATCCTGAGAGGCAATACTGTCGCGGAAAGTGTAAACCTTCTGATTAATCCCGGTTCAAAGCAGGTATACGAGATGATATCAAGGGAAGGTCTCACATCGGACATGATAGCAGCAGGCGCGCGCATGCTCGAATCATCCTGCGGGCCGTGCATAGGCATGGGCGGCGCTCCAGGTTCCGGACAGGTCTCGGTCCGCTCATTCAACAGAAACTTCAGTGGCCGCAGCGGTACAAAAGACGCATCGGTCTATCTTGCCGGCCCTGTCTCCTGCGCCGTCTTTGCGCTTAAAGGAGAAATCACGGACCCGCGTGAATCAGGACTTGATATCGGCATATTCGAGGAACCCCGGGAATATCTCATAAACAGGAACTTTATAATCCCTCCAAAGGAAGAGACCTCGGACATAAAAGTGATCAAGGGACCCAACATAAAGGAAGTACCGGTCAAGGAGATGCTGAAAGGCATAATCGACGCGGAAATTCTCCTTAAACTCGGCGACAATATAACAACAGACGATATAATGCCGGCCGGCGCGGCAGTCCTTCCCTACCGGTCGAACATTCCGGCAATATCGGAATTTGTATTCACCAACATTGACAACACCTTCAGCGGAAGGGCGAGGGAAGCGATAAATAAAGGTGGAGGAATAATCGTCGGCGGCGAGAACTACGGACAGGGATCATCCAGGGAACACGCGGCAATCGCTCCGATGTTTCTCGGAATACAGGCCGTCATAGCGAAATCCTTTGCGAGGATACACCGTTCGAACCTGATAAACTTCGGCATACTGCCGCTCCAGTTCGATAATCCTGAAGACTATGACCGCATAGAAAAAGGAGTTCGCCTTGTGATAAAGGACCTGCACTCTTCGCTCAATGGCGGACAGACATACAGGGCGGAAAATACGGTGGACGGAAGTTTCATCATCGTAAAATCGGTCCTGAACGAACGTGAAAAGGCCATACTGATAAAGGGCGGCCTTCTTCCTTATACAAAAGAGCGCACTGCATCCGGCGTTGCCTGATCTTTTTATCCCCGGAAAAAAGGCATGCACGCCCGGGAAAATTTAATATTGCGCTTTTGCTTTAAATAGAAAAATGATAGACTGAGACAGTAAGGATTGACAGGAAAAGCCGAATAATTGTATCCTTATTGGTTGTTTAGTTTTTGGGCCGCTAGCTCAGTTGGTAGAGCAACGCCCTTTTAAGGCGTGGGTCGAAGGTTCGAATCCTTCGCGGCTCACCAGATGTCCCCATCGTCTAGCCTGGCCTAGGACATCGCCCTTTCAAGGCGGTAACGCGGGTTCAAATCCCGCTGGGGACGCCAAAAAATCAAGGGGTTACATCCTGTAACCCCTTTTTCTTTTTCATCCCAAAAAACAGTAATAGTTCAGCCTTGTGAACGAACGAAGCGGGAAATCTTTTTTTGGCTGGAAAGCAGTTAAGATACCTCCTGCCGTCGAAATGATACACCCGGAGATAAGGCATTGTTTTTTGGGGGAATCAAGAGTCGAACCCTTTTTAGAAAAGCCGATTACGTGTTAGAATAGTCCGGATCAGGCAGGGGAGGGAGCTTAATGGAGAGATTTAAGAAGGTTTTGTTTCTACTTGCAATAGTATTCTTGCCGATGGTCCTCTCGCAGTGTACAAAACATGAGGTGGAAGCTCCTTTCTTTGATGGGCTTTATTTGAAATACCATGAAGTTTTTGGTAATGATCAGGAAAATGAACATATACGCTGGACAAGAGATATCGTATACAGATTCAAACAGGCAGGGGACGGGAATTTTCATATCTCACAGAGGATTGATACGCGGAAGGGCAAGGGATGGAAATTGAAAATTGAGCCAATTCCATACCCACGGGCCGGAGAAGATTTGACGGTTGATAAGCAAGGAATAGTTCTCAGTGGTGGAGACAATTTTAATTTTCCAAATGGATACCCATCGTACCTGTGGCTGCCTTCCAGTAAGAGAAGAACTGG
>VAPF01043666.1_pt1 | contig 13414 bp, 11 predicted proteins | sample 3393931 | NCBI WGS metagenome assembly VAPF01 (sample SAMN08290437, study PRJNA428436) | hydrothermal vent metagenome | isolation source: Deep-sea hydrothermal vent chimney | place: Atlantic Ocean: South-mid Altantic Ridge | depth 2773 m m | reverse complement strand
TTATTTTGAGGATATTGACATCCATATTCATGTCCCGGCCGGGGCTATCCCCAAGGATGGGCCGTCGGCCGGAGTAACCATGGCCACTGCCCTTTATTCCGCTATTTCCGGCCGCCAAGTTCGATCTGATATCGCCATGACCGGTGAGATTACCCTGCGGGGCCGGGTCTTGCCCATTGGCGGCCTCAAAGAAAAGGCTCTGGCCGCTCTGCGGGCCGGGATCAAGACGGTCATCATCCCGGATGAGAACAAAAAAGATCTGGTGGAAATTCCCAAGGACATCCGGGAGAAGATGGAGTTTATCCCGGTCAGGAATATGAGCCGTATTTTAAACATTGCCTTTAAAAAATAATCAGTCATTCCCGGAAATGTCGGTGAACCAGGGGCGGAGGCGGATTATTATCGCCGCCCTGCTGTTTTTACTTGCCACCCTGTTAAGCGGCAACCTCTGGCATTATGCCAAAACTCCTCTGAACACCGGGGCCTCCAAGTCTCCGGTGATCATCTACATCCCCGCCGGTGCCTCATTTAAGCAGATTCAGCATATTTTGAGCCGCGCCGGTTTAATAGAACCGGATCGCCGTTTTCTTATTCTGGCCCGTTTAACCGGGGCTGTGGGCCGCTTACGGGCCGGGGAATACCGTCTGCCAGGCCGGATTTCGCCCTTGGATTTATTACGTCGTCTGCGCCAAGGCAAGACTCTGCGCCATTTCTTAACCATTCCCGAGGGAGCCAATATCTTCCAGGCCGCCAGAATCATTGCCGATAGCGGCCTGACTGATGAGCGGCAGGCCCTGGCTCTCTTCCATGACCCTGATTTTATTCACTCCCTGGGCTTGAATGAGACTAATCTCGAGGGCTATCTCTTCCCGGATACCTACTCCTTTAAACGGGGGATGACGGCCCGCTCGGTGATTGGCCGCATGGTAAAGAGGATGACAATTAAATTCAGCGAGGAGTGCCGTCAGCAAAACCCGGATAACAAGGTAATTATAGACTGCGATCTATTAAAGGCGTCAAGTCCGGCGGATTCCCCGGCCGCCGGGGGCTATCTTCATCTCAAGGCCCGTGAAGCTCTCATCCTGGCCTCTATTGTTGAAAAAGAGACCGCCGCCCCGGCAGAGCGGCCGATAATCGCCGAGGTCTTTATAAATCGTTTACGAAAAGGAATGCGCCTACAGACCGATCCCACGGTTATCTACGGCTTAAAAAAATTCCATTCTCCCCTCACCAAAATTGACCTGAGAACCCCGACCCCCTATAACACCTACATCTTGCCCGCCCTGCCGCAAGGCCCCATCTGTAATCCCGGTTCCGCCGCCCTGCGGGCGGTTATGCGCCCCACTCCGGGCCATTATTATTATTTTGTCTCCCGTCACAATGGCCGCCATTCCTTTTCCACCACCCTCAAAGAGCATAATCGGGCGGTACGCAGATATAGAGGCCTTTGACAAAATGAATGATTGAGGGTTTAAGGGGTTTGTTTTACCGGTAAAATAATGTATTTTAGCAACGTTGGTAACTATTCAACGTAATGTCAGAAAGTACCAACCACCAGAATGTAACTGTCCGGCAGACTCCAAGCAGGGGGTACTGCTGAACAGTCATAGACTGTAAAAATTATTAAGAGGTGCAGCATGAAATCAAGAATCCGTCTCCAGGCTCTGCGAGAATTAGCCGGCGGCCGCCAAAGTGGTTTTTCCTTAATTGAATTATTGATTGTCATGGTCATTCTTGGCCTGTTAGCCTCTCTTGTCGGCCCCAAGATGTTCAGTAAGCTGGGGATGGCCAAGCAGAAAACGGCCCAGACCCAGATTGAAATGTTAATGACCGCCCTTGATTCATACCGCCTTGATGTCGGGCGCTATCCCTCTTCACAGGAAGGGCTGGAGGCCCTGGTGCACAATACCGGTAATGACAAATGGCATGGCCCCTATTTAGCTAAAGGGCTGCCCAAGGATCCCTGGGGCAATGACTATCATTATCAGAATCCCGGTGAACATGGTGAAGTTGATATAACCTCCTATGGGGCCGACGGCACCAGCGGCGGTGAGGGTGAGAACGCCGATATCGGCAGCTGGCAGTAATAAATGTACAACCAGTTTAAAAAATTAAATTTCTGGCTTGTTCTCGGCCTGGATGTCCTGCTGTTAAGTTGCGCTCATATCCTGGCCTATTGTATACGTTTTGCTCAGCTCAGCACTCCTGAATGGCACCGTATAGCCCTTGTTCTGCCATTTTTACTGCCCTTTAAAATTATCGTCTTCTCCATGTTGGGGCTTTATCGCGGCATGTGGCGTTATACCGGTATTAATGATCTGTTAAAGGTTATCAAGGCCGTAGTCATTACTACCATTACCGCCCTTGCTGTTCTGGCGCTGGTCAATCGTTTAGAGGGTTTCTCACGTTCCGTCTTCATCCTTGACGGTATCCTTACCCTGTTTTTTATCGGCGGTTTTCGTCTCGCTCTCCGCCTTTATTATCAACATTCCGGCGGCAGTTTTTTCGCCCTTGACCGGGCCGCCCGCCTGTCTCAAAAAAAGCGGCTGTTGATTATCGGGGCCGGAGACGCGGCCGAAAAGATGGTGCGTGAAATCAGAGACAACCCCCACCTGCCTTATCTCGTGGTTGGTTTTCTGGATGATATGCCCGTCAAGATAGGTAACCGGATTCACGGCATTACGGTGTTAGCTCCCATTTCTGAACTGCACGAGACCATTATCAAGACCAAGAGTCAGGAAGTGTTAATTGCCATTCCCTCGGCCAGTCGTGAGCAAATGCAGCGTATAGTTGATCTCTGCCGAACCGGCTCGGTACCCTATAAAACCCTGCCCAGTCTCGGCGAGATTATTAATAACAAGATATCCATCCGGGGGAGCAGGGATGTCGCTTACCGCGATCTCTTGGGCCGCCCTCAGGTGCGCCTTGAGCAGAAACAGATCGAGGAGGTTTTTCAAGCTAAAAGCATTTTGGTGACCGGAGCCGGCGGATCCATTGGTTCGGAGCTCTGCCGTCAATTACTGCGTTTTGCCCCCGGCCGCTTGATCCTGCTTGACGCCGGAGAACAGAATCTCTATCAGATAGAGATGGAACTTTTGCATGAGCATGGCTTTGTCGATTACGTAACCATTCTTGGCCAAGTGCAGGATCGAGAACTGTTAGACAATATATTTAAACGCTACCAGCCCCAGATAGTTATCCATGCCGCGGCCTATAAACATGTACCCATGGTGGAGAAAAACCCCTGGGAGGGGGTTTTTAATAATGTCTTTGCCTCCCGGCGTCTGATGCGGGCTGCCTGCCGGTACGGGGTAGAGCGCTTTATTGTGGTTTCCACCGATAAGGCGGTACGCCCTACTAATGTCATGGGAGCCACCAAACGGCTCTGTGAACGGATTATGCAAGCCTATTGCATAGCCAATAAAGAGAGGGGGAAAACCCGTTTTATGGCGGTACGTTTTGGCAATGTCCTGGGCTCCTCCGGCTCAGTAATTCCTCTCTTTAAGCGCCAGATTGAGATGGGCGGCCCGGTGACCGTAACTCATCCAGAGATTAACCGCTATTTCATGTCCATTGATGAGGCGGCCCAGCTTATTCTCCAGGCCGCGGCCATGGGTGAGGGCGGGGAAATATTCATCCTCAAGATGGGTTCGCCGATTTTGATCGCCCAGATGGCCCGTGACCTCATAAGACTGTGCGGCAAAGAGCCGGATACTGAAATTGAGATTAAATATACCGGCCTGCGGCCTGGGGAAAAGCTCTATGAGGAGTTGATTACCGAGGGTGAGGGAATTGTCGCCACCCGGCATGAAAAAATTATGGTCTTGCGTGGTAACGGCATCCAACTGGCCGAATTGCGGCCGCTCCTCGAAAAGTTGAAAGACTGCGCCCGTCACCACGATGCCGGGGGGATTAAAAAAATTCTGCTGGAAATGGTGCCTGAATATACCCCAGAGGAGAATGAGGCGGTATTCTAATCAGGAATCAGGGGACAGAAGGTAGGTTCGGTTTTATACACCTAAATAAGTTACAAACAAATTAGCCGTCTTTTGTGAATATTATTATAGTTAAAACCAGCGCCATTGGTGATGTGACTCACAGCCTGCCGGCTTTGAAGGCCCTGCGGGGTCAATTCCCCACGGCTATCATTAGCTGGCTGGTGGAGGAAGAGGCGGCGGATATTCTGACTGGGCACCCCGATATCGACCGTCTACTCATCTCGCCGCGCAAGCGCTGGCTGCAGCAGTTAAAGGCCGGTAGAATTTCCCCCACCATTAGAGAAATATGGCGTTTTATAAGAGAGCTTAGAGCCGTCAAATATGATCTTCTGCTTGATTTTCAGGGACTCTTAAAGAGCAGTATTTTCATCGCTCTCTGCCGGGCCCAAAGAAAGGTGGGCTTTGGGCGGGGTATGGAGCATAGTGAGGGCAGCTACCTGTTTTTAAACGAAAAAGTAGCGCCGGTGTCCATGGATATCCACGCCGTGGAGCGGGAATTACACCTGCTTAATGCCATCGGGGTTAAAACCGACCAGACGGCCTGCGAGCTGCCCATTGCCCCGCAAAGCCGTGAGGAAGCGGCGGATATTCTTCGCCGGGCCGGGGCAGATCACACTCGGCCCTTAGTCGTTCTAAACCCCATGACCACCTGGCCCACCAAGCATTGGCCGCCGGAGGGTTTTGCTGCCCTCAGCCGTCTTCTGGCAGCAAAGGGGGCGCAAATTGCCTTCACTGGCGGTTCGGCTGACCGAGATGAGATTGCGGCCATAATTCATAAATCCCAGATCGGAGTTCTCAATCTGGCTGGTAAAACCAATTTGCGGCAATTAGCCGCCGTCTTTGCCAGAGCCACCGTGGTCATCAGTACTGATACCGGGCCTATGCATATCGCCGCCGCCGCCGGAGTCCCGGTGGTGGCCCTCTTTGGCCCCACCGCCCCTTGGCGCACCGGCCCCCATGGTGGTCAGCATACCATTATCAGAACCGCCCCCCCCTGTAGCCCCTGCTTCAAAAAAGAATGCCCCACTGGCAGCTGCATGAAGGATATAAAAGCCGAAGCAGTATACCGAGCCGCTCTCCTCTATCTATGAAGGACTCGTAACAAGTCCTTCACTCTCTAAAAAAGTAGGCGCTCCATGAACACCCTACTGCACGCACCCAAAAGTCCCCCCGATATATTTTTAAGCAGATACGAAGTGAAAATTATTAGAACAAGACATTACCACCTACGTCCCTTCCCCCCTTGTGGGGGAAGGACAGGATGGGGGGGATCTATGTTAAAGCAGAACGAATAACTTCCAAAATGCCCGCAATATTTTGCCAAACATTATTGGTATGTTAGCCTGATATTGACCGAGATGTAAGCGTTTCAGGGTGTTCATGGAGCGCTTACACCGAGATCATTTGCCCCCCCGTAGAGACGCACGGCCGCCGCCGCCGTGCGTCTCTACATTTTTCAGCGCATCCTGGCGGTAATAGAGCCGCAGATTGCGGCCATAGATGACCATGCCGAAGGCCTGACCGACGAACAATACCGGATCACGTCTAAAAATCGCGTAACTGATCACCATAAGCGAGCCAATTAGACTTATAACCCAGAAGCCCAGGGGAAAGGCCGACTTCTTTACCCGTTCGATATAGAGCCATTGATAGATAAAACGCCCGGTAAAGACAAACTGACCGGCCAGCCCCCAGAGCATGAGCTTTAAGGGAATCTGTTTGTTAAGCAGCATATTATTAAAGCTGTAGCTATCTCCCAGCATCAGCCAGAGGAGGGCGGTGAGGGGGAAGAACCAGCCCACTATTCGGAACAATAACGGCATTTTCTGCCAGCTGCCCTGGTAATGGAGATTACGGATATAAACACCATAGGTGATGGATTGACCGGCAATAATGGCCAAATCCCGGCGCAGAATACCATAGATAGTGAGGATAAAGGAGGCCACAATGCTCAATTGCCAGAAGAGAAGCGGCGACATGACCCGGCCAGCCCGCTCGGAGAAGAGCCATTGCACCAGAAGCCGAGCCGAGAATAAGAGCTGGGCCAGAAAACCGACGCCATAAACAAAATATTGATTCATGCGTTATTCAAAATATATGGAGAAAATTAATAAAGCAGAGATGTGCCTGATGCTGTCGATTTCAGTCAGCGATTTTCAGCTCAGAACGACTGGCGACCGTATAATTAATATAGCGTTTCCGCATCCAGATAAAGGCCAGGGTATCAAAGAAGGGACCCAGCAGACGATTCCAGAGATTATATTTGGCAGTGCCCGCGTAACGAGGGAAATGAGCCACCGCCACCTGCTTGACCCGCCCCCCCTGGAGTTGTATCAGGGCAGGCAGAAAACGGTGGGTGCCCTTGAAAAAGGGAATCCGGCGGGCGTAATCAGCTTTCATGATTTTTAATGGACAGCAGGTATCAGCTATGTGATCGTTAATCATCAAACGCCGGAAGCTGTTGGCAAATTTGGAAGACATCCTCTTGACCATGTTATCCTGCCTCTTAGCCCGGATACCGTTTACCATATCATAGGCAGGAAAAAACTCAAAAAAAGCGGCGAAATCGGCCGGGCTGGTCTGGAGGTCGGAATCTATATAACCGATAAGAGCGGCACGGCAATTGTCAATACCAGCCTTAACCGCCGTGCTTAAACCACAGTTCCGGGCCAGGCAGATAAACTCATAACGTCTGTCCGCCCGGCAAATGACCTCGATCAAGGCCTGACTGCCGTCCGTTGAACCGTCATTCACGAAGAGGACACTGATCCCGGCCTGGCCGCTATTATTTAAAAAGACATCCATTTCCTCCCGAAAATGCCCCAGACTCTCCTCCTCATTATAGACCGGTACAATGATGGTCAACCACGTCTCATGCCCCACAGCATTATTCCGCAAGTTCAACGCCCCACACAGAGATTAGCAAATTCCCGGCCAATGGTACTCAGCAGGGGCATCTTCCGCAGTTTAGCCGGAGAACGCTCGCCGTTAATATTGATAATTATCAGACGCCCGGAACCACGTTTGTAAATATTATCAAAATCCAGTACCGTACCCAGCACCACTAAGCGGCCACTGCGTACCCGATCATGATAGCGCACCACAGCGAGGTCTGTTTGATAATCGACATCGGCCTCGACATTTTTCCGCAGACGCTCTTTGAAGGGCATCTTTTTATAATTAATATGAGAAAGAGCCAGATGGAGATGATCAAGGTCACGACGCAGAGCACCGGGTAAATCACCGTACCCCTCCATAAAGAGCCGCACAGCCTCATTACCGGAATCCACAGTGATTAACAACACCGGGGTTAAAAGATGCCGCACGCCATAATCAACCGCCCCGGCTGAGAGTTCTAACTGACTACCAAAATTCCGTATCGTATATATGCCGCCCTCACCTGAATTAATCAGACTGGGAACAATACGGGCATCGGGGTCAGTAAGCCAGGTTATATGGGGACGGGTTCCAGGTTCATAGAGCTTAATCCCATGCTTCAAGGCCTGGTTATTGCCAACCAGCATCTTTTTGATAATTTCGTAAGGCGGCACCCCGGCCCTTACTTTGTAAACACTACGCATCCGGGCCTTAACCCCGCCGGCCGCCCCGAGACAAAATATAAGCAATATAAAAACCAGCTTTTTCATATTAACCTCCCTCTGACAATCAAGCTGAATGTTACCTTTTATACGGTATTTAATACCTTAATTAAACATTTTTGCCAAAATCAATTTTACAATTCACTTACTTGATGAACTCGCAAAAAGTCCATCACTAACTAAAGATGGCTAAGTCAAAAAGTTCGATATACAAGGAGTGGTGGTTCGGCAGGGCTTCGGCCATACATATGGTATACCGAGGGTCTACCGAAACGCCACAACGCCGTAAATCGGACTTTTTACGACGCCATCTTACTTGACAAGGACAAACAGCATACTTATTGTTGCTTTCAATCAGCAGTAAGAGAACACATAAAACCCGGAACTGTTTTAATTAACAAGGATTTTCAGGCATATTTATTTTTCTTGTTATGAAATTTCCCTCGAAATTAATCCAGAAAAAGGAGTAATTGGTGACAAGGCAGGAAGAAAATACCCAGATGGATAACAGCCCTGACGAGAGTCGGGATCAAGCGGCCAAGACGGTTGAAGCGTCCGCAACGGCTAACAACCCGGTACTGGCCGAGGATGGAGCCGATGAAACGGCTGATTTAGATCATGATTTAAATCAGCTGACCATTCTCAAGGACGAAAATAAAGAATGCCGCGACAAACTTTTACGTCTCGCCGCCGAATTTGAGAATTACAAAAGACGGCAGGCCAAAGAATACGACAACGTCCTGAAATACGCCGCCGAGGATATTCTCAAACAATTATTGCCCACCATCGACAATCTGGAACGGGCTCTGGATCATCATGATTCCCAAAATCCCGCCACCATGATTGAAGGGGTGGAGTTGACCCTGAAGGGTCTGACGACCATGCTGAACAAATTTGGCGTTGAGCCCATTTCAAGCACGGGTCAGCCCTTTGACCCCAATATTCATGAGGCCATGGTCATGGAGGTCAGCTCCAAGGTTCCGGCCCAGCATGTCATTCGGGAATTTGAAAAAGGCTACCGTTACAAGGAGCGTCTGCTACGAGCCGCCAAGGTTGTGGTCTCCAAGGGCGCTGAGTAGTTATGGCTACGGATTAAGGGTAATTTGCAACCCTCACTGAATAGTTATCATGCAGTTATAAATAAAGTTCCCGGCTGGTAGAATTGTCAGCTTACGGAAATCAGAATAAGGAGAATTATCATGGGAAAGATTATAGGTATTGATTTAGGAACCACCAACTCCTGCGTAGCCATTATGGAAGGCGGCGACCCGCAGGTTATCACCAACGCCGAGGGCAACAGAACTACCCCCTCCATCGTTGCCTTTGCCGATAATGGTGAGCGTTTAACCGGCCAGGTAGCCAAACGCCAGGCGGTTACCAACCCCACTAAGACCCTGTTTGCCATAAAGCGTCTCATCGGCCGCAAATTTACCGACCCCGAGGTTACCAAGAGCCTGGAGGTCAGCCCCTTTAAGATCGTCAAAAGCAAAGATAACCGGCCCACGGTTGAGATTGACGGCAAGACTTACGGCCCGGCTGAGATCTCGGCGATGATCCTCACCAAGATGAAACAAACCGCTGAAGAGTACTTGGGAGAGCCAGTTACCGATGCCGTAATCACCGTCCCGGCCTATTTTAACGACAGCCAGCGCCAGGCCACCAAGGATGCCGGCAAGATTGCTGGTTTAGAGGTGCAGAGGATTATTAACGAGCCTACCGCCGCAGCTCTGGCCTACGGTCTGGATAAAAAGAATGAGGAAAAAATTGCCGTATTTGATCTGGGCGGCGGTACCTTTGATATTTCTATCCTGGAAATTGGCGATGGTGTCTTCGAGGTTAAATCAACCAATGGTGATACCTTCCTCGGCGGCGAGGATTTTGATCTTCGTATCGTTAACTGGCTGGCCGATGAGTTCAAACGGGAAAATGGTATTGATCTCCGCCAGGATAACATGGCCCTCCAGCGCTTAAAGGAAGAGGCGGAAAAGGCCAAGAAGGAATTATCCACTACCATGGAGACGGACATCAATCTACCCTTTATAACTGCTGACGCCAGCGGCCCGAAGCATTTAAACATCAAGTTAAGCCGTGCCAAACTTGAGGATCTGGTCGGCGATCTTGTTGACCGTACCCTGACTCCCTGCCAGACGGCTTTAAAGGATGCCAATCTTGCCCCCTCCGACATTGACGAGGTAATCCTGGTGGGCGGCATGAGTAGAATGCCCCTGGTGCAGAAAAAGGTACAGGAGATTTTTGGCAAGGAGCCCCATAAGGGCGTTAATCCCGATGAGGTTGTAGCCATTGGCGCCGCTATTCAGGGCGGTGTATTAAGAGGCGATGTCAAGGATGTTCTGCTCCTCGATGTAACCCCCCTCTCTCTCGGCATTGAGACCCTGGGCGGCGTTACCACCAAACTGATTGAAAAGAACACCACCATCCCCACTAAGAAAAGCCAGATATTCTCCACCGCCGCCGACAGCCAGCCGGCCGTCTCCATCCATGTCCTGCAGGGCGAGAGGGAAATGGCAGCCGACAACAAAACAATCGGCCGTTTTGAGCTTACGGATCTGCCGCCCGCCCCGCGGGGTGTGCCGCAGATTGAGGTCACCTTTGACCTTGATGCCAATGGTATCCTGCATGTTTCAGCCAAGGATATGGGAACCGGCAAGGAGCAGTCCATCCGGATTACCGCCTCCAGCGGTCTCTCAGAGGATGAGATTGAGAAGATGAAGCATGATGCCGATGCCCATGCCGATGAGGATAAAAAGCGTAAAGAACTCATTGAGGCTAAGAACCAGGCCGACTCCATCATCTACGCCACCGAAAAGAGCCTGAAGGAGGTTAGCGACAAGGTAGACGCCGATACCAAGAAGAAGGTGGAGGATGCCAGTGCCAAGCTCAAGAAGACCATGGAAGGCGACGATACACAGGCCATCAAGAATGATACGGAGGCCCTGACCCAGGCCTCTCACAAACTGGCCGAGATTATGTACTCACAGGCCACCAAGGATCAGCCGGGTGCCGGCCCCGAGACTGGAGCCGGGCCTGGTGCCGGAGCTGACAAAAAAGACGATGACGACGTGGTTGATGCCGACTTTGAAGAGGTAAAATAGTTTTATCCATGAAAATATTATCCGGCATTCAGCCCTCAGGGCAGCTTCATATCGGCAATTACTTCGGTATGATGCTGCCCATGATTAACCATATGGATAAAGGTGAGCTCTACGCCTTTATTGTTAACCTTCATGCCCTGACCACGGTTCACGACCCCGAACGTCTGAGGCGGCAGACACTGAACGCCGCCATGGACTTCATGGCCCTAGGACTCGACCCGGAACGTTGTGTATTCTGGGTTCAGGCCGATGTCCCGGAGGTTACGGAACTAAGTTGGATATTATCCACCATCACCCCCATGGGTCTACTGGAGCGCTGCCACTCCTATAAGGATAAGGTCGCGAAAGGGATTGCCGCTAATCACGGCCTCTTCGCCTATCCAGTCCTCATGGCGGCCGACATCCTCATCTACCAGGCCGACAAAGTGCCGGTGGGCAAGGATCAAAAACAGCATCTTGAGGTGACCCGCGACATTGCCATCAAGTTCAATAACACCTTTGGCGAGACCTTTGTGCTGCCGGAGGCAGTCATTGACGATAATGTCGCCACCGTACCCGGTATAGACGGTCAAAAGATGTCGAAGTCCTACGGCAACACCATCAATATCTTTCAGGATGCCAAGTCCCTGAAGAAATCGGTAATGGCCATAAAGACCGACTCTACCCCGGTGGAAGAACCCAAAGATCCCGACCAGTGCAATCTCTATAATATATTCAAGCTCTTTGCCCCTGCCGAACGTCTGTCTGGGGTCAGGGCGCTCTATCTCAACGGCGGAGCCGCCTACGGCCACATTAAGCTGGAACTGGTGGATATCCTCTGGGAGTTTTTTCGTGAGCCGCGGGCCCGCCGGGAAGAACTGAGCGCTGACCCAGCCCAGGTCAAAGATATACTGCGTCAAGGGGCCGAAAAGGCCAGGGAACAGGCCGCCGCCACCTTGGATATTGTCAAGGAGCATATTGGTCTCCGTTATTAATTAACGCTTGTCATTTTTTTGACAAAGAGTAACTTTTATCCTTCTGTTATATCATCAACTGGGCAATTTCTGCCCAGTTGATTTTTTCCATCCCCAAGCCAGTCGTTGTATTTTCCCCTTATTTTTCAGCCCTCACCGCCTCTGCCCGTCACCCCCATCATTTTTTTCTCTTTGGCACGATAATAGCATTAAGGAATAAACTAAAGATGCCGATGATTATCATTAGAATATCAAAAGCCGGCGCCCCGTAAATGTCTTAAGGGCTTGGCTTTACAAGGAGATGAACCGTGATGCTTGGTACAATGACTTACGATAATTCGAGTCAGGAAATAAATCTAAACAGCCTGGTGGTAGAACTGGAGCATTATCGCCGGCAGTCGGAATGGTTAGGCCTGGTGAATGATCTGCACGCCAGGCTATCCGGGGCCGTTGACCTGCCGACCATGTTAGAGGCCTTTTCCGTCTGGTTGACCCCCTTAGTGGATCATGAATTAATGGCCTACGAGAACCAGGAGCGTAACCGGGTGCATATGCTCTGCTCCTGCCACGGGCCTGACCGCCGCCAGATCATAGAAATCGCCCAAAAATCTCTTAAGCTACAGGCCAATATTGAAGATTCTTATTGCGGCCGGCATGGCAATTTTCATCTCCACCGCTGGAACTTAGACAAATTCAAGGCCAGCGGTATTATGCTGGTACTCAAGAAGGACAAAAAAATCAGCCAATATGAGGAGGGCTTATTAAACAAGGGGCTGGAGATTTTAAGCGAGCCCCTGCAACGGGCCCTGGAGTACGAAGACCTCTATGAGCAAGCCAGTCACGATACCTTAACCGGGTTGCTTAACCGCCGGGTCTTTGAGGAGCGGATTACCTCCATCATAGCCCAGTCCCACCGTCATGGTCATCCAGTTACCCTGGCCTGTCTCGATCTGGATAAATTTAAGGAGATAAACGACACCCATGGTCATGCCGTGGGAGATATGGTCTTGCAAAAAATGGCCAGGATTATGGAAAGCATGGTGAGAAACTGCGATATCCTGGCCCGCGTCGGCGGTGATGAGTTTGTCATAATCCTGCCAGAAACCAGGTTAGCCGATGCCCAATCCCTGGCCAACCGTCTGTGCCGGGCCATTGATCAGTTTGAATTACCCGCTATTGGCCACGGTAAACTGGGAATAAGTATCGGCCTGGCCGAATTGGAGCCCGACCAAACCCAGGAGAAATGGCTGCAACGGGCCGATGAAGCCCTGTACCAGGCCAAAGCCGCCGGCCGCTCACAAGTCTGCAGCCTATAAACCAGCCGTGCAGATAAAGACATTAAACAACATCGCCGCCGAAGGCCTGGCCCTGCTGGGCCCAGATTATAAAGTAGGGCCGAAGATTGATCACCCGCAGGCAATTATCGTCCGCAGCTCTTCGTTAAATACCAGTCAATATCCCGGCCTCCTCGCCGTAGCCCGGGCCGGAGCCGGAGTAAATAATATCACGGTGACCGAGGCCACCAAGGCCGGGGTCTGCGTCTTTAACACCCCGGGAGCTAATGCCAATGCCGTGGCGGAACTGGTCTTTATGATGCTTGGGGTCTGGGCCCGCAACCTCCACCAGGCCCACGATTTCTGCCGCCAGTTGAATGCCTTAAATGATGAGAAGATCAAGACCCGTACCGAAGCCGAAAAATCAAACTTCAAGGGTTTTGAACTGGCCGGTAAAACCCTGGGAGTCATAGGCCT
>VAPF01042239.1_pt1 | contig 13434 bp, 10 predicted proteins | sample 3393931 | NCBI WGS metagenome assembly VAPF01 (sample SAMN08290437, study PRJNA428436) | hydrothermal vent metagenome | isolation source: Deep-sea hydrothermal vent chimney | place: Atlantic Ocean: South-mid Altantic Ridge | depth 2773 m m | reverse complement strand
TTGCACGACTTGCGCGCCTACCAGACCAATGGTCAATGCCATGGCACTTATGGGTAGTTTGTTAAACATGGTTACTCTCCCTTTTTCAGTTAGAAGCGTGGTTGAAACTAAAACCACTTTTTAAAAAAAGCAGCATCCTGGCCAAAATACTCAATCTTCCATTAATCATTCCACCCGCCTATGCGTATTACTGACTTTTTGCTGTCAGCCGTTAGCCGCATTGGCAGAGTTTTCTCAGATACTTGACCAGATCATGAATTTCATCGTCGCTCAGGCTGTCACGCCAAGGTGGCATCAGCACAGATTTATCAATTGCCAGCCCACCTTCTTTAATCACTTTAAAAAGGTCAGAATCGCTGCGCCCCCCCATTGCCTTGGCACTGGTATGGTCACGCGGTTGTACGGACATATCCTGCACATTGAGTCCCATGCCATTACCCGTCATACCGTGGCATTGCCAGCAATAGTTTTTGTAATTATCTTCGGCATCGTCCGACCATGCTGCTGAAGACAGCATCAATAAAGACACGAACAAAGTCAGGCATAATTTATTTCTTCTCATCCCAGTTCTCCTTTGCCAGTGCTTGCAGATATTGCACCATTTTTTGAATATTCGGTGCTGCAACATGTCTGTTGGACATAGGTGTTTTAGGGTTCCATGCCTGTGGATCAGTGATAAAGCTGACCAGATAATCCGCCTGATAACGTTTGGCTGCGGTGTAAACTTCCGGCCCGGAAAGACCACCGTAACCCGGCTCAATTTCATGGCAGGCCATGCAGCCGTTAAATTTATCAAACACCATTTCACCAAAGCTGACAGAAATACTGCCTCCCTTAAAAACAGCCGTACCCATCATTTTTGCTGATGCTTTGAGTTTCATCAAAGCCTCGGTGACTTCTTCGGCGTCATTGGGTGACAAGGCCGGATGCGACGTTAACGTTGTCGTATCGACCCTGTCGCGCTTTTTTCCTGGCTGAATGTGCTGGATGGGATGATGTCCAGCAGGCCGAATACGACGAGGTTTAACCAGCCATTTTTCCAACCACTCAGCATTGTATTTGGAACCGGCATAAAACAAATCCGGCCCTTTACGCTGCCACAGTTCCTGCACGCTTTGCGCAGCAGGACCGCTGAGCTCATGACAAATCACACAGCGTTTTTGCAGTATGAGCATGCCATCATCGGCGTCGGCGAAAACTGCATTAGCAACAGTGAGTGCAACCAACAAAAAAAGATATTTCATGTTATGCCTCTAATCCCTGTGCCGACGCCGTTCACGGGCCAGAGGTGTGCCTTTGAAACGTGGGTTTTCAAACAGGCCGTAACCTTTTCTCATCGCTTCACTGAAGAAAAAGTCCGGGTCATAATCAATATCTTTCCACACATACCAATCGTCCATGGGTGTGCCTGCATACTCCATGACAGTAATAGGGCCACCGGGGTGTTTTCCTCGCGCAGTAACATGTTTGTCTACATGGTCATGAAAAATAAAACGACCCTCATCCTGATTGGCCTCGATGATGACGTCATACCGTTCACCAGGACCGATAAGTACGGTGTCAACGTGATAAGGGGTAGGTATCGGCAACCCATCTTTGTGAGTGATAAGCATGTCGTGGCCATGCGAATGCAAGGTATGTATCGCGCCACCCGCGCCATAAAAACGCACTCGTACAACATCACCGGTTTCAAAACGTATTGGTTGGGTTAACGGGAAGGATTTGGCATTGACCGAAAAATAGTCCTCAACATCATAAGGTGTGGCACCTTGACCAAATTTGTCCGCATTTTCACTTTCCCAGGTGGAAAGCATCATGATCACCTCTTTGGTGACTCGTTTTTCGATGGGCAACGGGTCTTTAGGAGCAACAATCAACGGACCCCACATCCCCCGGATACCCACATGTTCGTTAACATTGACATGGCAGTGATACCAAAGACTGCCGATACGGTCGGCCTTGAATTTATAGGTGTAGGTATCACCGGGTTTGATGGGTTTCTGGGTAACACCCGGTACACCATCGCTACGCCAGCTGCCGGTTTGCAACACGCCGTGCCAGTGGACAGTGTGCGTCAGAGTGGTGTTATTGGTCACATGGATAACCACATCATCACCTTCCTGAACATGAATCAACGGACCGGGTACCTGGCCGTTAAAAGCGAAAACTTTGTATTTCAGATCGGGAGCGACATCAATCACCATTTCGTCGATGGTCATAGACATTTCACGTTTGGCTGCCTGTGCAAAACTGCCAAACCCCAACACAAAACTCAGCAAAAGCAGACAAACGATCTGTCGAATTTTGTGCGAGCTGTTGAATCTCAAATCACTCATGGGTGCTCCCTCCAGGCTCAAATACTCTGCGTAACAGTCAACAATTTCATTAACATGTAAATGTTATACATTTTTATGTGCGCAACAAGCATTTGTCAAGCATGAATTTTTAATCGGTTTTTTATTTAACCCAAGCACTTGATATAAATAGAAAATATTTTTTATTAGCGGATGTTATGCACTCAAATGCTGACTGAAGCTTGTGCAATATCAGAAACTCTCGGGGAATCATTCCAGTGATTGGGAGGTTATATTGTCGTGGTACTGACAGGGGGGTGTTGTAAACGCAGAGAGCGCAAAGACGCAAAGGCAGCAAAGTTTTTAGTGTTTTTCTCTGCGTCTTTGCGACCTTTGCGTTAAATACCCGGTGCTTTTTAAAACCGATGTTATGCACTCGTAGCCATCGAGTGGGGAAAAACACATGCCACCCGCTGCATCGCCATCAGGCTAAACCGGGTAGGGTGAAACAAGCGTAGCGGTTCCACCAAACGGGAAAGGGACCGGTTCAAGGTTTACTCAGTTATCGACGTTGACTCGCCATTTGTTGCAGGGTGTTTTTTTGTCAACGATCGTAAGCACAAAAGCGATTTGTAGTTCCTTAATAGCACATCAGGTGGAACCGCTGCGCTTGTTCCACCCTACAGTCGGAGGCCTGCGTAACATCCGTTAATTAATACCCTCAACGGTGAATTCATCCGCAGTATCCACACCAACAAAAAGTCATTGGCCACCTCCTCCACTCATTTCACACAAATTCCCCGACTGCGGGTACAAGCGGTATAATCCGCCTTCACATGCCGCCCCTGGTGAGCGAAAGCCACGACCCAATGAGTAAAAACCAATGACTACCCCAAAAAAACAGCGCGAGTTTATTTCCCTCAATATTGCCGTCCTCACCGTGTCCGATACCCGCACAGAAGCCGAAGACACCTCGGGCAAAGTGCTGGTCAAGCGACTGGAGGATGCGGGTCATCACTTGGCCGAAAAGGCTATTACGCCCGACGATATTTATCAAATCCGCGCTGTCGTTTCACGCTGGATTGCTGACCCTGAAATACACGTAATAATCAGTACCGGCGGTACGGGGGTAACTGGTCGTGACGGCACCCCGGAAGCATTCCATCCCCTGCTGGACAAAGAAATTGAAGGTTTTGGTGAAATGTTTCGGATGATTTCTTTTGACGAAATCAAAACATCCGCATTGCAATCCCGCGCCCTGGCCGGTGTCAGCAATGGCACATATTTATTTTGCCTGCCCGGCTCTTCCGGTGCCTGTAAAACCGGCTGGGACAACATCATCAAGGATCAACTGGACCACCGTACTGCACCCTGCAATCTGGCGATGTTGATTCCACGGCTGAAAGAACGCTAGAGAGATGGGATCTATTTCAATCGAAGTGGTTTTTTATGTTCTGGAAGCTATCACCGCGCTGATCCTGATTGCTGTTATTTTCTTTTTCTGGAAGCAGTCCCGTAAAAACAGACATCAGCGCCATGCCCACAAAGTGGTGGACTCTTTGGGGATAAAATATTTGCGCAATGTGGTATTGCCGGACGGTATCGACGGACTGGTATTCATTGACTATTTACTGTTAGTCCCCGGCGGGTTTGTGGTATTGGACACACAACACAGTAAGGGGCATTTATTCGGTGGCGAAACAATCGATCAGTGGTCACAGGTCATCAACAATAAAACGTACAAATTCAATAATCCGTTGTATGACAATCAACGAGCCTGTCAGGCGATACAATGGAATTTGCAACACACGATCAAAGCAGAAAACTCACCGGCTGATACACACTGGCAAATACACGGCTGGGTGGCATTTTCCAGCGCGGGAAATTTCCCAAAAGGGATTCCGACACAGGTCAGCATGATTGATGGACTGAAAAATAATCTTGCGCTATTAATCAATAACGACAACAGCATTGATGAGCATTTACAAGAATCCTGGCGGGCTTTACATCAACTTTCCATCACGACTCAGGCAGAAAATAAACCCTAGAGCGTGTCGTCAATGAATAACCGATGTTACGCAGACCTCAAATGTGAAATAAACGCTAAAAATATCTGTTTTAAGAGTCATCGAGCATTTAATGCAGAGGTCGCAGAGAAAAACACTAAAAACGTTGCGTCCTCTGCGTCTTTGCGATTATAACGCACCACTTGTCGGTACCACGGTAACATAACCTCCCAATGCGCTGGAACCATTGTCCGAGCGCTTCTGACATTGCGCAGGCTTCAGTCAGAATACGTGCTGTAACGTTATGCGATTGGTTGAATTATACCCACCCCCATATTTCGGCAAATCACGAAAAGCCATCCCGCTTTATTTCCAACAAAATCAAACAGTTGAACCCTATATCTCACAAGTAAAAGGTATTTCCAGTATCAGCAATCGCTTAACGGCGCCACGCCACACTTGACAGTGTTGTCAGTGATGCCCATATTCCGATGAGCGGTGTCCGTCAGGTTTTTATCACCATTGCCACTATTAATAAGAACAAGCAAGATAAGCGACTCGTAAAAACAATATTTATCAAACAGGTCTGCCATGATAAAAAAAGTGCTCATCGCCAATCGCGGTGAAATTGCGGTACGCATTGCCCGTGCCTGCACCGAGCTGGGCATCCAGTCTGTCGCCATTTACACTGATGCTGATCGTTATTCCCTGCATGTCAAAAAAGCGGATGAAGCCTATAACCTTGGCCCGGACTCTGTTTCCGGTTATCTGAATGTACACCGCATCGTCAACCTGGCCACGGCCACGGGTTGTGATGCCTTACATCCCGGCTATGGCTTTCTTTCGGAAAACCCGCTGCTCGCCGAGGCTTGCGAGAAACGCGGTATTCGTTTTATCGGCCCCAGTGCCAGCATAATCCGCCAGCTGGGAGACAAACTGCAAGCCCGCGCTGCAATGATCAGAGCCGGTATACCGGTAACCCCCGGCAGCGAAGATAATGTGGAGTCAGTACAAGAGGCGCTGGTCATTGCCGAAAAAATCGGCTATCCGGTGATGCTGAAAGCCACTAACGGAGGCGGTGGCCGAGGTATCCGCCGTTGCGCGGATGCGGATGAACTTAATCGCAGTTATGACCGGGTGGTGTCTGAAGTCAGCAAAACCTTTGGCAATGCCGAAGTGTTCCTGGAAAAGTGTATCGACAACCCGCGCCACATCGAAGTACAAATATTGGGTGACCAGCATGGCAAAGTGATCCATCTGTTTGAACGGGACTGTTCCATTCAGCGTCGCCATCAAAAACTGATCGAAATTGCCCCTTCGCCACAGCTCAGTGAAGAGCAGCGCAAATACATCGGCAAACTGGCGGTGACTGCTGCAAAATCTGTGGGCTACACCAATGCAGGTACTGTGGAATTTCTGTTAGCCCAGGACGATTCGTTTTATTTCATGGAGGTCAACACCCGACTGCAAGTGGAGCACACTATTACCGAACAAATCACCGGCATCGACATCGTGCAGGAACAGATTCGTATCGCCGCTGGACTGAAGCTGCGCTACAAGCAGCGCGATGTAAAACGCCGTGGCTATGCCATGGAGTTTCGCATTAACGCCGAAGATCCCAAAAATGATTTTTTGCCTAGCTTTGGTCGCGTGACCCGGTATTATGCCCCCGGCGGTCCCGGTGTGCGCACCGATGCGGCTATTTACACCGGTTACGACATTCCGCCCTATTATGACTCTATGTGCGCCAAACTCATCGTCTGGGCGCTGGACTGGGATTCATTAATTGACCGCGCCAATCGGGCCTTGAAAGACATCGGTGTTTATGGCGTTAAAACGACCATTCCGTATCATCTGGAAATTTTGAAATCACCGCATTTTCAGTCAGGCAAATTCGATACATCGTTTGTTGAATCCCACCCGGAGTTAATCAATTATTCGGTGCATCGCTCATCACGCCGACTGGCTGCCGCTCTGGGGGCTGCAATGGCAGCGCACATGGGCTTGTAACAATGGCCCTATAACAATTTTCGACGATAAAACTCACCACTGACTCACAGGGAAACCTATGTCAAAAGTCTACATTACCGATACCATCCTGCGCGATGCGCACCAGTCATTACTGGCCACGCGTATGCGCACTGAAGATATGCTGCCTGTTTGTGACAAACTGGATGCCATCGGCTTTTGGTCGCTGGAAATGTGGGGCGGCGCAACCTTTGATGCCTGCATTCGTTTTCTGAAAGAAGACCCTTGGGAGCGTCTGCGCCAATTGCGCGAAGCCTTGCCCAATACACGATTGCAAATGTTATTACGTGGGCAAAATCTGCTGGGCTATCGTCATTACTCCGATGATGTCGTGCGCGCCTTCGTAGCATGCGCTGCGAAAAATGGCATTGATGTGTTTCGTATTTTTGATGCACTCAACGACGTGCGTAACCTGCAGGTTTCCATTGAAGCCGTCAAAAAAGCCAACAAACATGCTCAGGGCGCGATCAGTTATACCATCAGCCCCGTTCACTCCACGGCACAATATGTCGAAATGGCTATCACTTTGCAAAAAATGGGCTGCGACAGCATCGCCATTAAAGACATGGCGGGTTTGCTGACACCCGCAGCCACCGCTGAACTGGTGAAAGCATTGGTGGACGCACTGGATGTTCCAGTACACCTGCATTCACATGCGACAGCCGGGCTAGCCAGCATGTGTCAACTGAAAGCTATCGAAAATGGCTGCCGTCACATCGACACAGCTATTTCTTCGCTTTCCGGTGGCACCAGCCACCCGCCCACAGAGAGCATGGTCGCCGCATTACGTGATACCGAATACGACAGCAAGCTCGATTTATCCGCATTACAGGACATCGGTTTTTATTTTCACAAGATACGAAAAAAATATCATCAGTTTGAAAGTGAGTTCACCGGACTCGACACCCGTGTACAAAACAATCAGGTACCCGGTGGAATGATTTCCAACCTTTCCAACCAGCTCAAGGAACAGGGTGCGCTGGAACACATGAACGCGGTACTGGAAGAAATTCCCCGCGTACGCGCCGATCTGGGTTACCCACCACTGGTCACACCCACCTCACAAATCGTCGGTACCCAGGCATTGCTCAACGTACTATCTGAATCCCGTTACCAAACCATTACCAACGAGGTAAAGCTCTACCTGCAAGGCAAATACGGAAAACCACCCGCGAAAGTAAACACCAATGTACGTCGGCAAGCTATTGGCAATGAAAGCGTCATCACCTGTCGTCCCGCAGATTTACTGACACCGGAAATGGCTCGTTTGCGCAGCGATATTGGTGACATTACCGAGTCGGATGAAGACGTATTGACCTACGCCATGTTCCCCGATATTGGCCAGGAGTTTCTGGAACAACGCCGCGATGGCACGCTGGAGCCGGAAGCGCTCGAACCACCACCGGGGGAGTCACAAGACTACTGTGTGGCCGCCACAGAATTCAATGTCAGTTTACACGGCGAAACCTATCACATTAAAGTCAGCGGCACCGGCCATAAAATGCAGGAAAAACGGGCTTTTTATATTAACGTGGACGGCACACCGGAAGAAGTGATGGTCGAATCCCTGGATGCTGTATTCACCAATGGTGGCACTGATGCACCACAAACCAGTAACAGCAAAGGTAGCAGCCGCCTGAAAGCCACAGCACCTGGCCATGTCACTACATCAATGCCCGGCATTATTGTTGAAGTTCTGGTTGCCGAGGGTGATCAGGTGTCTGCGGGCGACCCTATTCTGGTGACCGAAGCCATGAAAATGGAAACCGAAGTTCAAGCACCCATCGCAGGCACAATCAAAGCAGTGCATGTGCAAAAAGGTGATAGCGTTAATCCGGACGAAGCATTGGTGGAAATTGAATAAAAGAACGTATTTGATACGAATTTTGTAAAGACACAGAAAATGCAAAGCATTTTGTTTTCTTTGCATTTTTTGCGTCTCTACGACCTCTGCGTAACTGATCAATTAACTATCAAATAGAGTGACAAAAAGTTGCTGTGTAAAATCATACACATGACCAAGTGTCTTTTTTTATTGAATAACAAGTAAAATATAAATTAAGCGTTAAGTGTGAGTTAAAGACTAAATTACCCTACTTTCATATGTTGGTTGAGCCTGAATAATGAAAATCCAACGTAAAGGCGTAAAGATGCAGAGAGCGCAAAGGGTTATGAGAATAACGAGAGAATAGAGATAAAAAATCTCAATGTTATGATTTTTTGTGCTCCTTGCACCTTTTGCGTTGGGTTTTATGATGCTGTGATTGATGTTCGAAGAACAGCCTGTTTCAGCGAATATAAATCAATGACTTTAGTGCTTAATTCATATTAAATTTCTCAAATTTGCCAACAGCAGATATTCTAGAAGTGCTTATTGATGCATGAGTATTTGTGAATACTCATCAAGTTTGTCCAGCAGTGCCAATTGTGCAGCATTCAATTTTCCATTAGTCCGTAATTCCGTAATACATGCATTGTACTCATCAAAACCAATGCCCGCCCCTGGGCTTGTGCCCGTCAATCGAGCCACACGAAATTCTTCCCAACGGCTCTTTTCAACATCATTCAGTGTATCCGGGTAATTTCTGGCACGATAACGAAATAACATTTCCGCAAGACGTGCATCTTTAAACGGAAGGTCCAAATTCGCCAGGTTCTCAGGTGCTGTATTGAGAATTTTTTCCATATACGCCCGATCGTCATTGGAAAAAAGTCCGCCGCTGTAAAGCATAAAATCAGGATCAGTGACGGCTTCAAATACCGGACTGCGATAAATTTCCTGCAATTTTTTAATAAATACAGGCTGTGCCGACAATTGATCAAGATATTGTTGCGCTCGCTGCGGGTCAAGTTGCCAACGTGTCGCAGCATCTGCCGTGAGCGTCTTTGCAGGAACCACCACCGGGCTTCTGTTAATGTGAATGGTTTTAACCGGCAATCGGATGTCACCGTCAGGAAGCTCATCCTGACGGGTAAACAAGCGGTCTTTCAGTTCATTGCCACTCAGCGAAAAAAACTGGGCTGGGTCAATGCGCAAGTCATAAACGATAATTTCATTTTTATTCGTCGGGTGTTGTGCCAATGGTGCCACAAGACTGATGCAACCGTGTTCAGCTGGATACATGGATGAGACATGCAGCACGGGTGTGGGTTGGAATACATTTAGCTGTTGTGCTATCGCCTGTTTCGAGCGATGTGTAAAAACATAATGATATAATCTGGGCTGTTTCTCACGAATCAGGCGCGCCAGGGCAATGGTTGCCAATACGTCCGATACGGCATCATGTGCAGCGTCATGCGAAATGCCATTGGCGGCGGTCAGCTGTTCCAGTCTAAAGCTGGTTTTTCCATTTTCGTGTGCTGGCCAAACTATGCCTTCCGGTCGCAAAGCATGGGTGAGTCGTGCCACATCGATAATATCCCAGCGTGAATTTCCATTTTGCCATTCCCGTGCATAGGCATCATAAAAATTACGGTACAGGGTGAAACGTGTTACTTCATCGTCAAAACGCAGATTATTGTAACCTACCACACAGGTATTGGGCTGGGAAAATTCATCATGAATTTGCCGGATAAACTCTGCTTCAGGCACCCCCTCTGCCAGCGCCTGCTGTGGGGTGATACCGGTGACCAGACAAGCTTTTGGATGAGGCAGGAAATCATTGGCCGGTTTGCAAAAAATATTTAAAGGCTCACCGATAACATTCAATTCAAGGTCAGTGCGGATGCCTGCGAATTGCACGGGACGATCATGACGCGGATTAACACCAAAAGTTTCATAATCGTGCCAATAGAGACTGGGGGGATTATCGTCCTGCTGTCGGCTTGAGCGAGTTATTGCCATCGTATGATTTTTCACACCTGTTCAGAAAATATGTGGAAAATATATCGGAAATTGTTTTTGCTGGCAATTTTCTGCACGGCTCAAATATACCCGTAGCCTTTGAAATTTAGGTTTAAGTGTGCGTCATCTTTTCTCCATGGCAAGGGCAACAACGCAGCCATGGGGTAAATAAGGGACGCGCATGTAATAATTTCTCGGTTTAGCGCCCGGATTTAGTGCGTATTCGTTCGTTCTGATTGAACAAAAGTGCAGGAATAGTCGTTCTATTTCGCGCTTTTATGATTGAAGAACGGGCGAATACGGGCTAAAAGCCGGGATGCAAAACTGGAAGTTATTACATGCACGTTTTTAAGGCGTGCAATTAGACCTAAATTTCAATCGCTACGGGTATATGCGCTGCTTTATTGAAACAGAGGGTAATGTTTCAGACAAAAATGACCACAGGGAACATAAAGAGAAATACTGAAATTTTTAGTTTTTTACGTTTTACGGCCTCTGCATTATTGCGTGCTGACCTAATTTTAAGGGGAGCATTTTGGAGCACACAAAAACCCTGCCTTTTTATTTCCTATTTGTTAAACTCGCTGATCAATTTCGTTCGAGTTGTTTCAAGAACACTTGTGACTTTTTCCATAACATCATCATTAATTTTAGAATTTAGAAAATTAAGCGCTTTTTCATATTTCAAATATCGGTAATCTTTTTTCATCTCTGGATTTACTGGATATAGTTTTTTAACGTCCATTAAAGGAATGTCTTGAAATACTACAATTTTGATATCATAGGCAGCAGGTCTAGGTTCGCCATGTGACTGCCATTGCCACCACTCCATCCCAACCACTTCACCAGCAATGACTTGCGGCCCAAAATCTGAGTAATCAAGAATAATCGTATTTTGTTTAACTTGATTAGCACATCCAGCCAAAAAAACAAAGGAAAACACAACCATCAAACGGAGCATACTATTTCCTTTTTCGTTTTAACTTTTCCAGGGATAGCAATTTTTTCAACGCAACGAGCTTGATTGAAATGGTGATGTAACGAGGTTGAAACAAACACCCTATAGGTAACTTCTCACATATGTTCAATTTTTATTACAGGCAAGCGGAAAGATTTTTAGAACAACACCAACCGACAGCTTTCATATAAAGCTAGCGAAAGGCGGCAAATTGTTAGCCTAAGTTATTGAGCAGTGACTTAACGGATAACTTGGGCTCACGAAGCATCCGAGTTAACAATAGCGGTCACTAGCAATGCGGTAACATTGTCGCCACCACCATTGTCCAGTGATTTCTGAATCATCAAGTCCACTTTCTGGCTTTCATTTAGCTCCAGCCGGAGGATTTCCATCATTTCCACAGTCGATACCTCACCGGATAGCCCATCACTGCATAACAATAATTGTTGGCCATGTTGCAAGCGACCCTGCACTCGACCCACTTCCATTTTGTACAAGTCAGACATACCAATCGCCTGGGTAATGTAATTGCGTTGCGGGTGTACCAAGGCTTCTTCGGGTGTAATACGCCCTTCATCCACCAGATGCTGTACCAGTGAGTGATCTCTGGTGATTTGCGTGAGTTGCGTACCATCCCATACATAGGCGCGACTGTCCCCTACCCACACCACATCGAAACAACAACCATCATCCAGTTTTAACGCCACGGCGGTTGAACCCATGCCGGGCTTGCCTTCTCCATTATCCACGGCCTTGCGCACAGCATAATGCGCTTGCACCAGTGCTTCTGCCATCGGTTTACCGTTACGAATTTCACGGCTGACGCAATCCACCACAATACGGCTGGCAATTTCACCACCGTCGTGACCGCCCATACCATCGGCCAGCACACAAAAGTTAGCATCGGCATCTACTTCATAACAATCTTCATTATGCGTGCGCACATTACCCACATGGGTAATGTGTCCACAGGTACTAAATGCCATAAATTAATGTCTCGTTGTTGCTTGATAGCCAAAAAAATAGTTATTGGCTAAACAATTGATAAGCCTGACTGTCGATAAAAACATCGACTAAAATCGGATCTACTTTACCTGTTCTGGCTTCATGATGCAGGATATCCAGCGCCTGATCCACACCCAAACTGCATTTATAGGGCCGGTCACCTGCGGTGAGTGCATCAAAAATATCTGCCACCGTCATAATGCGCGATTGAACAGGAATTTCATCCCCGACCAGTCCCTGTGGATAACCCGTGCCATCCAATTTCTCGTGGTGGGCATGGGCAATATCGGCAACAGCGGATAATGATGCCGTCCATGGAATATGACTCAAAAAAGCGAAAGTGTGACTCACATGCGACTGAATTTCCAGGCGCTCCTCCGGCGTTAAACTGCCGCGTGCCAGAGTCAGGGCGTCCAACTCCGGCGCAGTCAGCAATTGTACATGCTCACCATCGTTACCGGGGAAAATAAAATCGGCCACTGCACGTAAATCATCCGTCACTTCATCCTCCAACACCGAGGGTTCATTAGCGTGCTGAATCATTGCCATAAACCGCTGTAATTGAGCCACTTCACGGGACAGGCGTTTGTCCATGGCCGCACGACGCAATTTAAACTCTTCCGGGGATAATTCTCCGTGTTGGTCAATCAACTCATAATATGCCTGTCGCTCCAGACTGGCATGTGCATAACGAAATCGCGCTTCCAGCACTTCCATTTCTGAATGATATAATTTTTGTGCTTTGATCAATACATGCTCACGCACGCTCACCTTACCAAAATCATGCAGCAATGCGGCATAACGCAGCTCCTGCATCTGGTCCCGGCTAAAATTGATCTCTCGTAAAATTTTCTGCTCGGACTGATCCACCACGGTCGCCAGACGCTGGGAATATTCGGCGACACGAAATGAGTGACCTGCGGTCGTCGGATCGCGTGCCTCAATAGCATGCACCGAGGCAGTGACAAAACTTTCAAACAAATGACCAATATCTTCGTAGAGCACAAAATTTTTCAGCGCAATGGCGACCTGTGCACCAATGCCGGTAAGGATTTGTAAATCTTCTTCACAAAAAGAATGTGTTTCTCTGTAGGTATCGACCTGAATCAGACCCATGACCTCCTTATCCACCAACAACGGTGCGCACATCATGCTGCGAATACCCAAACGCTGGATAGACTGCTGATCATCAAACCGGTGATCATCTGCTGCATCGCTCGACAGAATGCTGCGCCGTTGACTGACGACTTCATCAACAATAGCTTCCGACAGTGCCAGCACTTCCCCTTCCTCGGACGG
>VAPF01068041.1_pt1 | contig 13462 bp, 12 predicted proteins | sample 3393931 | NCBI WGS metagenome assembly VAPF01 (sample SAMN08290437, study PRJNA428436) | hydrothermal vent metagenome | isolation source: Deep-sea hydrothermal vent chimney | place: Atlantic Ocean: South-mid Altantic Ridge | depth 2773 m m | reverse complement strand
GGCTCTTTACCTAAGGGCGGGCACAGGTTCATCACGTTTCCTGATAAGATGTTAGCTAAACAACTTATCGAGAGAGATACAAGGGCGGGCATTGCCCGCCGGTTTATTGGATATATCGATTAAGGTATGCGGTGGGCAGTGCCCACCCTACGTGGTGAGAATGGATTTGGTGAAATAGGGAAGTCGTATGTTTTTCAGGTTGCTTCTGCCCAAACCAACAACATCAAAAAATCAGCTGGGAGACAGTGTATCCAGCATGTCAATCAGAAACTCGGCTTCATCAATATCCATTACTTCCCAGCTATCAATTTCCAGATTTTTAAGAATATCCTGACCCGCTGTATCACCCTTCATGGATAATAATACGTTTTGCAACGCCTGTTGTTTTTCGGAAAAACCGGGCGCGGCTAACAGGGCGTGATGCAGCACATCGATCTTGCTTGTCATCAGTGGTTTGATCTGTTTTTTCACCAGGCTGGAAAATTCATCGTATGCTTCTGCGAGCAGGAAACCAACATCCGCTTCACCGTTGATAACTTTTTTAGCCACCGTAATGTAATTGCTACATGTGATGGTTTCTATATCTGACGGGGTTATGTCCGCAGACTCCAGCAGGATCACGCCGATGGTGTTTACATTTGGCACATCGGTCATGGCGGCTTTTATGTTGCGAGGCAGTGATTCGATATCTGAAACCGGATTATCTTCTCTGGTGATAATGACAGCTTCATCATGTGTGCCGACAGGTTTTGCAATCGGGGTGAAGGATTTTTCTCTGATCAGTTTTGTCATGTCGCAGGGGTTGGCGTAGATCAGGTCGATGGAGTCGCTATCGATAGCGTTGCTCAGCTCTTTAAAATCGTTAACCATTTCGATGTGGATGCTTTCGTCGATCTGTTTTTGCAGCCAGGTGTTAAATATATACCAGCCGGAAATAAGGTCTGGTTTGAAGTCGGGACTAATCGTCATTGTATAAGGCATGTTTATTTTCCTTAATTAAAACAGGGTGGGATAAAGATCTATGCATTCAGCTATTTTGCTCGCTGAAGGTTTTCGCCTTACCGAAGTGTAACTGACGATCTCGCCATTGCGTACATTAGGTATGACAGTGGCATTTACCCAGTAGTATCCGCCATCTTTGCGAATGTTTTTTACGTAACCGTGCCATTTTTCTTTTTTCTCAACGGTTTGCCATAAGTCGGCAAATGCTGCGGGCGGCATGTCCGGGTGACGCAGAATATAATGTGGCTGGCCGATGAGTTCTTCTTCGGTGAAGCCTGACATGGTGACGAATGATTTGTTGACGTGTTTAATGATGCCGTTTAGATCGGTCTGCGAAACGATCAGGCAGCCATCAGGAAATTTTGTTTCGATATCGGTGGCTAGCACGGTGCGCTGTGTGCCGTCGTGGAATTTTAGAATGCTTTCCTGATAATCATCGCTAGCCAAATCCTGCGAAGTCATATCCTGCATAATTATATACCCTGGTTAGTTGTAATGATGATTACAGTAGTTTGGTGATGCTGTCGGCGGCACGTTTTACATCGAGGAAAATAAGGCCAAGTTTGGCTTTTGGTTTTGCGAGTACGGTAACCACCGCTTCTTCACCGGCGTGAGTCATCAGCACGAAACCGTCTTTGCCTTTGATCAGTACCTGCTCCAGTTCGCCACGGGCAAGTTCCTGAGATGTGCGGTCACCCAGTGATAACATGGCGGCGCTCATGGCTCCAACGCGGTCTTCATCCAGTGATTGTGGCAATACCGCTGCGATCATTAGGCCGTCGGTAGAAATAACGGCAGACGCTTCTATGTCTGCGGAGGTTCCATTCAGTTCATTTAAAATGGAAGATAGCATATCTTCTCTCATTGGTTGTGCCTCATAGTTTAAGAATGTTACAAACCTGCTATTCAGGTCTTTGTAAATGGATTTAACTTGTAGAAAGTGTGTCGATTAAATCAATAAGAAATTCTGCTTCATCGTTGTCCATTAACTCCCATTTCTGAATTTCAAGATTTTTAAGGATGTCTAGTCCTGTTGCATCATTCTGCATGGATACCAGGATGTCCTGTAATTTTTTCTGTTTTTCAGAAAACGTGGGTGCAGCTAATAAAGCGTGATGGAGTACATGGATGTTGCTTGTAATAAGTGGTTTAACCTGTTTTTTTACCAGGCTGGAAAATTCTTCAAAAGCATCGGCGAGTAAAAAACCGGCATCTGCTTCACCACGGATGACTTTTTTAGCGACTGTAATGTAGTTGCTGCATGTGATGGTTTCGATATCTGATGGCGTGATGTCGGCTGGTTCCAGCATGATCAGGCCAATAGTGTTTACATCGGGCACATCGGTCATAGCTATTTTAATATTGCCAGGAAGTGATTCGACGTTTGTTACCGAACTGTCCTCTCTGATTATGATAACGGCTTCGTCATGTGTGCCAACAGGTTTTGCGATTGGGGTAAAAGATTTTTCTCTGACCAGTTTGGCGATGTCGCAGGGGTTGGCATAAATCAGGTCAATGGCGTTTTTATCAATCGCACTGGATAGTTCTTTGAAATCGTTGACCATCTCAATATGAATTTGTTCATCTATTTGTTTTTGTAGCCAGGTGTTAAAAATATACCAGCCGGAGATAAGGTCTGGTTTAAAATCGGGACTGATCGTCATTGTATAAGGCATGTTGTTTTCCCTGGAGATAATTAAAACAAAGTTGGGTATAGTTCCATACATTCGGTGACTTTGTTCGCCGATGGTTTTCGCCTTACTGATGTATAGCTGACGATTTCGCCATTTCTAACATTGGGAATAACTGTGGCATATACCCAGTAGTAACCGCCATCCTTGCGAATGTTTTTAACATAACCGTGCCATTTTTCTTTTTTCTGAACAGTCTCCCATAAACCGGCAAAAGCGGCAGGCGGCATATCTGGGTGACGTAAAATATAGTGAGGCTGACCAATCAATTCTTCTTCGGTGAAACCTGACATGGTGACGAATGATTTGTTGACGTGTTTGATAACACCATCCAGGTCTGTTTGTGAGACGATCAGGCAGCCATCGGGAAATTCTGTTTCGATGTCAGTTACCAGCACAGTGCGTTGTGTGCCGTCGTGAAACTTGAGAATGCTTTCCTGATAATCATCGCTAGCCAAATCCTGCGGAGTCATGTCCTGCATAATTATTTATCCTGGTTAGATTCGAATGACATTTAAAGTAGTTTGGTGATGCTGTCTGCGGCGCGTTTAACGTCGAGAAAAATAAGACCGAGTTTTGCTTTGGGTTTGGCGAGCACGGTAACCACCGCTTCGTCGCCGGCGTGGGTCATAAGAACAAAACCGTCTTTGCCTTTGATCAGTACCTGCTCCAGTTCGCCGCGAGCAAGTTCCTGTGATGTGCGATCACCCAGTGATAACATGGCAGCACTCATGGCACCGACACGATCTTCATCCAGTGACTGTGGCAATACTGCTGCGATCATCAGGCCATCTGTGGAGATGACAGCGGATGCTTCAATATCAGCGGAGGTTCCATTTAGTTCGTTTAAAATGGAAGATAGCATATCTTCTCTCATTACTGATTCCTCATTTTTGGTTAATGTTAAAGACTGCTATTCAGTCCGTTGTAAATTTATATGATGTTTTACGCGGCATCGCTATCGACAGATACATGGTTAACGAAATAGCGCCGGTGTAATAACCAGGCCAGGTCAACAAAGGAATTTTGATCGAATCGGGGCGTACCTAATATGACCAGAATAAACATTAAGTCGCCGATATATACCGGCCAGAAACCAAGCTGGCTATAACCAGCGGCATCAACCAGGGAGAATGCGCCGGACTTAATGTTTAAGTTACCTTTGATGATTCCCTGATGACGTGAGTAAAGTGAAGACAGATCACCACTTAGTGCAGAGAGTTCTTCAGATGCTTCATGGGTGAATCCGGTGCTGGCCAGGTACAGACCCTGGTCATCAGCGAGTAAAGCTTTACCTTCACTGGAAAGCTTCTGCAGTATCTCAGGCAGAGCGTCTTCGATGGTGCCATCAGGGATGTGTGCGGCTTGCTTAAATTCCTGAAGCCATTTCAAATTTTGTATGTGCTGTAACAGTTTCTCGTTTTCGCCGATTGCTTTGGTATCCAGGGCGGTGGTCTCTTTTGCTGTCATCAGATTTTGTAAGAACTGTTTGGCAGGGTCGGACTCACTGGATGAGATGCAGTAATACGCACCAGCGGGTGATGGCAGGATATATTTATTGTTCAGCGTCGTGTTCATGCTGAATATTCCAGACCAGGATCAATGGTGAATAAAAGTGCCTGCACCAGTTGTGACATATCGTTGAAGTCGCGTGCATCGACTTCGAAGATTGCGCTGTTAAAGCCGAGTTGTTTGAGTTTCTGCTGATAACGATCCATGGTGAGCAGTGGCGCAACGTCGGTCTGCGTGATACCGATTGCGACAGAAGTTTCATTGATGTAATTCTTGAATGACTCAAGAAAGAACTCCATGTCCTTCAATGGGTCGCGACGTGTATTGTCCAGCAGTAAAACCAGGCCGAGCCCGTTGGTGGTTAATATGTCCCACATGAAGTTAAATCGTTCCTGACCCGGTGTGCCGTAAAGATGGATTTTTTCTTTGGCGTCCAGTGACATGGTGCCGTAGTCCAGCGCGACGGTGGTTTTTGACTTACGTTCTTTGGTCATATCCGTTGCGCTTTGGTTGGTGCACACGGGTGGTTCATCGCTGAGTGTCGCGATGGCGGTTGTTTTTCCTGATCCGACAGGTCCTGCAAAAATAATTTTAAAATCGCTCATGATTGATCTCTTTATTTTTCTGCGATGCTGGCCAGGTTATCGGTGACAGAGTCTCCCGAGAAATTCGTCAGCTTGCCAAGTAGTTTTGATAATATGGATTTGTTTTTGTTCTTTTTCGGTTTTTCCGACTCGAATAATCTGTCGACATCACGGATAGAAATGTCTGACAGACCTATCGATTTACAGGCGCTATAAAATGCAAAAACATAGCGCTGTTTAATGCCTAATTGTTTGGCGGTATCAACGAGTGTTCGAGGTTGATCGTAGATCAATGCTGCGATGCGTGCAGCATGTGGAATCTGTTCGAGTCGAGTCAGATTTGGCCATTGCATCAGATAAACCGGGCGAGACATGTCTGTGCCTGCGGGTATGCGGCCGCGTGAACACCACAGTGTGATAACCCATAAAAAAGCATCCATATTCCAGCTATGTCTGCTGTTGGCTTTTTTGCTACTGGCCTTGAGGATGAAGTCCAGGTCATTACGAAAAGATTCAGATTTTATTGAAAAGGTCGCTGGTTCGCTCTGGTGTACTACACAGAGATGGCGAATGACGGATGATCCTACCGTGCTATGAACCTTGTAATTTTTGGCGTCAAAGTAAAATATGTGATCCATGACGTTCAACTGAACGATCTTTTCACTTTCCTGTGATTTTTCTCTAGCCTGTTCCATAATAGCTTGCAGAAGTTTTTCCGGTGAATAAAAGATTTCCATTAACTGTTTCGGGTCTGTTATATCGATATCCTTTCGTTCGCCTACAAAGTATTCTTCGTTTTTGACTTTGAGTAATTTGCCGGCATTCGATGTGGCGACTTTTGGTGTTTTGTTGATTGCTACGACGGTGGCGGTTTTTTCTTTTATCGCGGGTATAACTGGTTGCGCTTGTTTTTCTGTCTCTGATTTTTTTCTGTATTTTTCAGATATTTTCTTAACAGTGTTTTTAATCTGGGAGCGGCTTGGTACGCTAGATTTGATGATGGTTTGGCCTGAGATATAACCAGATATCTTGTTTAACAGTTGCTGAAGTGCTTCACGCTTGATTGGTTTTTTCAGAAAGAATTCTTTATCGTGTGCACAGGGGTGATCCAGTATAGACAGAACCAGAATATACTTTTCAGGATAATTTCTGGACAGCTCATCATATTGTTGTTGCACGTTATATGAGTCTTTATCGATAAGGCATAACTGAGATTGTTGACAATCATCAATCAACCTGTATTGAACAGGTGTGATATTTTCGAAAAAAAGTTGGTAAGCAGATTTTGATCGTTCATCAACACCAAGAAATGAAATCGTTATCGGTTCTGTAGTCACTAATGTGTCCTTATGTGATTTTTAAAAGTTTACTGGTTTGAAAATTTTTGTCTTGCGTCGTTCCAGTACAGTGATGTTGTTACATTTTTTGAGAATTTTTCATATGCCTTGTGAAATTTATCAGCACAACCAAGCGCCTTGAAAAGGCTGATAAGTTTTAAGGTGAGCGCCTTGTTCTTCGGGTTTTGTTCGAGGTGTGTCTGCATATATTCCAGTGCAGTATCAAATTGACTGTTTTCTATATATGACTCTGCGATATGCAGGACATCTTCCGGTGTTTTTGTTTCACGGGTAGAATGTGTTTTTAGTTCGAGCAGTTCAAATGGCTGTTTTTTAAAAAAGCAGTTATCGGGTAATGCCTCAGTCTCTGCGGTGAGCTTTTTTTCTGTCAGACTGGATTGTAAAAATTCAATTTGCTCATGGTTTAGTGCAGGTTTACAGGAAGCGAAAAGACGTTGTCGTAAAGCAAGACCCTGAGTGCCCAGAATAATAAACAGATCGCAGAGTGCGGTGAACAGTTCTGTTCTGTTTTTGCATGATATGCAAAATTGTATTCGCTGTAGATGGCAGGATAGATCGTTCGGTTTCTTTTTTAAATGGTATTCAAAATTGTTTGCTGCATGCGAGGGGCTTATGTGAGCAGGTAGTTTTCGGTCTTTATTCAGTCCGAAATAAAAAACAGGCTCAATATAGTCATTGAGCTTGTCGACATCTTCCTTGTATTCAGAATGGATCATGAACCCCCTATCGACCTGCTGCAGAAGTTCTTTAGTAATTACGTCACTTTTACGACATATTAGACCGAGTATGTTTTTTTGATGCGCGCATTAAGAATCTATCTAAAGTCGCAGCGTGTTTAAGCCTTATAGAGCGTGGTATGCCGGTGATTGTACGTTATATGATCGATATCATGAACTGGTGTGAATTTCGGCATGGTTGACACTTGTTCGACAACATCGATTGCATATAATGGTTTTATGAGCTTTTGATGTTTTATTTAAGATGAGGTGCGAGATGGAATTACTGGACAGGATTATTGGCCCGCGATCAAAGTACAACGATGATATTCCATACACTTATGAGGCCAGGGTAAAAATAATTGATGATGAGGAATACAACTCGTTTTATGCAGACACCATTTGTGCGCTGGTGGAGTTTCTTGAAAAGAAAAAAATCAAGCCGGACGGTGTCGACCTGTACGAGATCTTCAAAGACAAGGAAAATAAACTGAATAGAGAATACTGCGTCTCTGACAATGGTGAATGGTTGAGTCGTAAACAGTTGTGCGTGTCATTTACCAAGCGCTATCCCGGCCATATTCATGCCAATTGCTGTACTTTTGATGATAGAGAAAGAGATGTTGAGGGGCCTTAATCCGTGACTTGAAAACGCCGCAAAGCCATAGTCACCATATTATTGTGTGTTGTTCGACAATGATCATCCATGTAGGCTAACTGTCTCGGATCAATGACGGCCAGGGAAGCTATGAATAAGTCATGAATCGACATTATAATCACAATCTGTTTGATCCGGACTTAATCAGAGACTCCCTGATTCACCCATGAATGAAATCCAGCAGAAAATTCTCCAGATAACTGATCGATACGCACTGCCCATCATTCTGGTGCTGCTGGTCTTTGTTATTATTATTTATTTTAATCGGCGAAAGATTGCACATGGCTGGTTAAATTTTAAAATGCGCCGACGTCTCAATCGCCTTGGCACTAAACAGATTACCAATTTCAAATGCCCGGATGGTCTTGGCCATCATTTTATTATCGACCGCTTGATATTGCGGGCTGATGGTATCAGTCTGCTGGTCTTTAAATGTTATCCTGGAAAGATTTTTTGCGCGGATGAAATTGATGACTGGACACAGATGCTGGGCAAGAAAAGTTACCAGTTTAAAAATCCGTTGTATGAACTCGAATGTCAGATCAAAGCTGTTTCTGCCTGTGTGCCCGATGTGCCTGTAAATGGGTTTCTGTTTTTCGACCATCTGACGGAGTTTCCAAAGGGGCACCCTGACCGTGTTATTCATATCAAAAGTATACCGCAGCAACTGCTAGGTGATAAGCAGCGCGATGTTGAGCCATCCGTTATGGCTGGCTGGAAAAAACTTTTGCTTATGCCAAAAGATCGAACCTGAATGTTTTATATATCATTGTTTGAATGCCGGACAAAAAAGTTGTTATTGAAGAAAAATCTACCATGCACTGGCTTTTACTTTAATGGAATAATGATATTATTGGCTCTGGCAAGTTGGATACATAATTATAAAGAGGTATAGCCAGGGAAGCTCTGAATAAGTCATGAAGCAGAATGTTTTAATCACAATCTGTTCGAGCCAAACTTAATCAGAGATTCTCCGGTTGATGACAAGGAGACATCATGGACACCGTAACTTTATTTGAATGGTTAGTGGGCGCGGTCTTTGTAGGTGTAAATGCACATCGCCGTTACAGCACGCCGGCGAGTAATCGTGCGACTACAACATTTCAGAACTTTAATACCTTTTTCCTTTTATACCTGGCCACCACATTAATTGCCTACGTTTCTTTCGGTGCCCTGTTTGATAGTTCACCCGAAACCGTTGGTGCGCTGTACGGCTTGATGACTGGTCAGATTACTGCATCGCTACCGGGTGAGTTTTCCAAACTCAGTGCGCCAATGTTGTCAGCACTGTTTCTGACGACACTTTTGCCTTCTTTGCCCTGGTTGTCGCGATACGATAAAGCTTTGCTGCAGACTTTCTGGGAATTGGGTCATATTCCTAATCACGTGCAAAAGATGGCGGCCGTTATGCGGCGTGCGCCATTTAATTTTTCACCCAGCCAGAATAAACATCTACGGAAACTTTGTGAAACTTTGTCGATTGATTGCCAGACGCTTGATCTGAAACAAAGTGACAGCCTTGATTATCACTGGGCCAGACTGAATGTGTTGCTTGCGAGTATCGCTGAGTGGAAGCAGGATGACCTGGTGCGGCTGTCAGTATTCATGAAGGAAAATGCGGAAGATTTTAACAAGCTGACCGAGTCACTGGATTATATTAACAGCGAGTTTGCAGAACTGAAGGCCGAACAGCTCGATGAAAAAGTGCTGGCAAAAATTGAGAAGTTGCTAAGTAAAACGATCTTTGAGGTGTTTCGCGATAGCACCGTTTTTGTTGCCAAGGCGGCGTGCATTGCAGAGCTCTCCGAAAGCGGGCGCAGTTCGCGTATCTCGCAACTCGGTTTTGAAGGTGGTTCGCAAGGGCGTGACCGTTTATCAGCCCGACAGATCTCGGCCGCTTTGCTGGCTATTCTGATTATTTTTCTACTGATGTCGGTAGCGCAGGAGTTGTTCAAGCCGGCGGGTGTACCGCGTTTCGGCAATGTCGGTTTTATGACCTTCCTGATGGTTTTTACTTATGGTGCGGCGCTTGTTATTGCCTTGTTTTTAAAGTGTCGGGTGGGCATGGGTTATAACGAATTAACCCGGCAGCGAACCTGGAGCGCTTATCTCTGGGTTGGTGTTATCACCGCGCTTAGCTGGTTTGTGGTGACGTTCAGTTATCGCTATATTCTGAATATGCTGGTGGGTGTTGATAGTGATAAAAATCTGGAGAAGGTGCTGATCGATATTGCCTGGAGTTATCCTTACGCGCTGCAATCGCTGGCGCTGGCGGTGTCTATCTCGTGGATTCTCGATTATCACCAGAGCCAGGGTTTGTCCGGTCGGCTGACGAGCAAGCAGCGACTGTTTGACATGGCTATTGCAATGACAGCACTGGCGATTGTTTCCGTTATCGCATACCTGTGGATGGAAGGTAGTGGCTGGTTTGAAGGTTTTGGTACCAAAGATGAAGCTTACCGCGGCAGGATGTCATTGGGCTGGACGGTTGCAAAAGGCGTGGCGGTGGCGGCAGTTGTCGGCTGGCTGGTACCGATGTGGTTTAATTTGAACCGGCTCAAAGCCCCCGATCAGATTGCCGGGCGTTTGATCGCGATGAATAAATCCGGGCTGTCTAAAGAGATACGAAGTCTGGAACCTGATGAATTAATCAGCGTTGTTGCTGCAGTGGCGGCGACTATGGCATCTATCGATAACGATGTGAGCCGCAGTGAAAAAGATGTGTACCAGATTATCTGCAGTCATCTGGCGGGCTTGCCGAGTTCGGATGTGGATGTGGATGCGGCTGAAAAAGAATTTGATCGCTGTTTTGAGTTAATCGAAAAAGGTGAACTTGAGCTGGATAAAAAATTGAGTCTATTGAATAATCTGCCATTACTGTCTTCACTGATGCCTTATATCGCATCATCCATTGCGTTTGCTGATGGCGTGTATCTCAGGCAGGAGCGGTTGATGGTCGAGCAGATACGACAAAAAGTAGCATCAGAAAATAAAGTCTATAACTGATTATTGTTTTACAAAGAGCCAGAATCTGGCCGGAATGTACCGTCAGTGAATGTAATCTGCAAGCTGCCAGTTACTCACCCATGTATCGTTTGCGTTTTTTTGGTTTGAGTTTTTCAATATCCGCAATGACGAAGCCATCAATACAATCCGAGAACTCAGGGTCGATACTAAAGTCACTGAAAATTACGCCATCGTTTTCGCAGACTTCGGTATATTGTTTGTACAGCGTTGGCACGGTGTAACCCATAATGCTCAGCATATTTTTTAGTTGTTTGAAATCGGCTTTGTAGTCATCACCAGAAAACTGCGAAGCGAGTTTTGTTTTTTTATCCGGTTCTATCTGGTAGGGAATAATGGCAGTGACCGGTTGTTCTTTTCTGCCGAAATAAAGTGAATAAAAAAAGACAAGTAAATCTTTGGCGTTTTGCGAGTAGTTGTTACTGATGCTCACCGGGCCAAATAAATAACGGTACTGCGGATTGCTTTTTAGCAGTGCACCAATGCCGTACCACAGATAATCCAGACTGCGTTTTCCCCAGTACCTCGGTTGTACAAAACTTCTGCCGAGTTCCAGTCCACGGTAGAGGTATTGTTTCATTTCCCGGTTATATTGAAACAATGATGTGGTGTAGATACTGTCGAGTCCGGCGCTGGACAGTATCCTGTTGGTATCGCATAACCTGTACGCGCCGACGATTTCCAGGTCACCCTCATCCCAAAGTATCAGGTGCATATAGTAGCTATCGTATTTGTCGATATCGCGTTTTTTCCCAGTGCCTTCGCCAACAGCACGAAACGCTAGTTCACGCAGGCGGCCTATTTCGCGCATGATGGATGTGTCAGCACGATATTCGAACAGGTAGATTTGTTTGTTGTCGCTGGTTTCACCGAGACGCTCACAGCTGGTCAGTTCTTTGCGCAGACGCTGGCGGCATTCCGGGTGGGCGACGGCTTCCTGCGTTTTAAATACGGGTGGTTTGTTTGCAGCCAGCTTATAGATGTGACGACGAAACAGGGCAGCAGTGTCGCGCAGGCTGACATTTTTCTGCGTATAGTTTTCGCGTTCGATTTTTTCGCCGACGGTGAAGATAATGGATTTGCTTTCCTGTTTAAACATTTCGTGTACCAGCCAGAAGGTTGAAATAGGTTTTGCCACGATGGATAAAGCGTAAAACAGAAAAGAGTTGCGACCATTGATATGAATCGGCAGCACCGGGGCGTTGGCATTGTTAGCAATGTTGAGGAAGCCCTTGCTCCACTCACCGTCTTTAATTCCTTTTGGACCTAAACGCGAAACTTCACCGGCGGGGAAGATGATGATGGCTGAATCGTTTTTAACGTAGTCGATAATTTCTTTTAAGCTGTCCCGCGTGGTTTTTCCACCGATGTTATCAACGGTGAGGAATAATGGTTTCAGTGCATTGAGAGTGCCCAGCATCTGATTGGCGACAACTTTGACATCGGGGCGAACCTTGTGCACCATTTTCAACAGCGCCAGGCCGTCGAGCGTGCCTAGTGGATGATTGGCAACGATGACGATTTTTCCGTGCGGCGGAATCTTTACCACATCTCTTTCGCTGACGCTGTAGGTGAAGTCGAAGTAGTCCAGTACCTGTTCGACAAAATCGATGCCGCTCAGGTGCTGGTATCGCTGCTCAAATTGCTGCACTTCTGTTTCATGAAAAAGTGTGCGCAAAAAGGCAATAACCGGGCTAAGGATTTTTTTATGTTTCGCCGCCAGTGCGGGATACTGTGTCTGAATAACGGTTTCGATACTAAACATGATCTACTCATAAAGTTTCGCTCAACTTATAGAGTAGACGGCTGATATGACGGACAGGTGATGGTTTTATGATGATTTTATTGCGCCAACAAAAAAGGCGGCGAGAGCACAAAATGCCCCGCCGCCTTCCATCGAAGTTGGTAATTAATTAACTGCCAAATTTGTAATCCAGCATTACCCAGAATACGGTTTTGTCGGTTGCCAGATTGGGGACGTTAACGGAAGTAACGCTGTCACCGCCGCTATATAAAGCTGCTTTTACCATGCCGGTGAGTTTTTTCACGCCCGGCACAGAATTTTTGTACAGCAGATCAAGTTCTGAACCGTAGTTGATGCTGCCGACATCACTGGAATAGTCATGGTAGATAGCCTTGGCAACACCGAAACCTTTTGCTTTGTAGCCAATGGTCACGTTCATGTCGACTAGGCCTTCAGCCGGTGTGGTGAGGAATTTGTCAGCCCAACCATTTTGTCCATGCAATGTTGCCAGTGGTGTGCTGAAGGCGGTTTTGCTACCCGTGCCGTCGGTGCCACTCAACACTTCATACATCGCGCCAAGTAAAAGGCCTGACATATTGGCGTCGACTTTTAGATTCATGTAGTCGGCATCGGCTTTATTCTTACCATTATTTGCAGTTTCCATTGAAGCATCCGTCTGCATGGCGTATTCCACACGATAGCTGAGTTTTGTACCGGACATGCCGGTTTTGCCGGTTAAGGCGAGGCCGTAAGTATCATGGAAAGTACCAATTAAATAACCATAACCTGTTATCGCTAATGCGTCCGAAGCTTTATACTTGGCGTTTAATAATATAGTACTGGTCTGGAAGCTGTTACTGCTTCCTGCTTTAATTGTATTTACCTGTGTTGCATAAGCAACCAGTAAATTTAAATTATCGATAGAATTATCAACTAATGCATAGGCATCAAAGGTTTGCGGCATCTGTCTCCAGTTAACTGAGCCAACAAAACGCAGATTATCCAGATTAACAATCTGGCGGCCTGCTCTGAAAAGGGTTTTGCCAAATTTAAAATCCAGGTAGGACTGTGTTAAACGGGTTTGCTCTGGGTCGGCAACCACTGAATTTCCGATTCGCCCATTATTGGTGCTGTTGTAGTTATTGTTTACTGCGTGTACGTCCGTCATTTCGG
>VAPF01052306.1_pt1 | contig 13462 bp, 9 predicted proteins | sample 3393931 | NCBI WGS metagenome assembly VAPF01 (sample SAMN08290437, study PRJNA428436) | hydrothermal vent metagenome | isolation source: Deep-sea hydrothermal vent chimney | place: Atlantic Ocean: South-mid Altantic Ridge | depth 2773 m m | reverse complement strand
TTCGTAACTGCTCAGAGTTTAGGGCAATTTACAGTCATACCTAAATAGTTACCAAATTTCGCGGTCAGCGGCCGATACTGCTGTAGATAAAACCCGCGGCCCGCATAGCCTCTGGTTCATAGACATTACGTAAATCAATAAAAACCGGTTGTTTCATTATCTTTTTGAGCCGTCCAAGATCAAGGGCCCGGTATTGATTCCACTCGGTGAAAAGTACCACGGCATCAGCATTTTCACAGGCTTCATAGGCTGAATTAGTATAATGAAAATCCGGTAGCAGCCGGGCTGCCTCCGGCATGGCCTGGGGGTCGTGAACCTGAATTCGGCCGCCTCTCTCTAGCAGGGGGGGCAGAATGGTCATGGCCGGGGCCTCCCTCAGGTCATCGGTTTCCGGCTTAAAGGTTAACCCCAGGGCGGCAATCGTTTTACCGGCCACAACACCGCCCAGGGCATCAATGATCTTTTTCACCATGCGGGCTTTTTGAGCGGCATTAACCTCTACCCCGGCCTCCACGAGACGAGCGGCAACTCCATTTTCCTGGGCAATACGCAAAAGAGCTATGGTATCTTTGGGGAAGCATGAACCTCCGTATCCAGGCCCAGGATGAAGAAATTTACTGCCAATGCGGCCGTCTAAGCCCACCGCCCGAGCCAGATCAACTACATCGGCACCCACCTTTTCACATATACCGGCAATTTCGTTGATAAAGGAAATTTTAATGGCCAGAAAGGCGTTGGCGGCATATTTAATGAGTTCTGCCGTCTCAAGATTGGTGGCCACAATAGGGGTTGAGATAAGATATAAGGGGTTGTAAATCTCGCGCATGACAGCGGTTGCCCTGGCTGACTCAGTGCCGATTACCACCCGGTCGGGCCGCATAAAATCGTTAATAGCCGCCCCCTCCCGCAAAAATTCAGGGTTGGAGATAATATCAAAATCCGCCGTTGGATTTTCTTCCCGAATAACTCGCGCCACCTGACTCGCAGTACCTACCGGGACTGTACTTTTATCAATTACCACCGTGTAATCACGGAGATAATGAGCCAGCTCCCGGGCTGCGGCATAGATATAAGTCAGATCTGCGTAGCCGTCACCACGTCTGGATGCCGGGGTGCCAACGGCGATGAATACCGCCTGAGCCGATTCAACTGCCGCTTTCATGTCCGTGGTGAAACGCAGCCGTTCCTCCTTGACATTACTGGCTACCAGTTGTTCCAGGCCCGGCTCATAAATGGGGATGTTCCCTTCGTTTAAGGCCCGAATCTTTTCAGTTGCTTTGTCCATGCAGGTTACCTGATGGCCGAATTCAGCCAGGCAGGAGCCTGTTACCAGCCCCACATAGCCGGTACCAATCATAGTTATATTCATTTTATTTTTTTGTTTTTTGTCTATTACAGATAATAAACTTTGTACCAATCCACAAAGCGCCGCAGGCCCTCCTCTATGGAGGTGCGCGGTTTAAAATCAATGGCGCGTACCAGATCATCCACATCGGCAAAGGTCTCCTTAACGTCGCCATTTTGCATGGGCAGGAATTCCTTGACCGCCTTCTGGCCCAGGCAGTCCTCTAATACCTCTATATAATGCATCAAGTCTTCCTGGTGATTATTGCCGATATTATAAATATGATAAGGACACCAGCTGGAGGCCGGATCAGGATTAAGTTTGTCCCAGTCTGGATTTGGACGCGGCGGTTGGTCGATTACTCTTACTACGCCCTCTATTATATCATCAATGTAGGTAAAATCACGCTTCATTTTACCATTATTAAAAATTTTGATGGGTTTACCACTTAATATGGCCTTGGTAAAAAGAAAATAAGCCATATCAGGCCGCCCCCAGGGGCCGTAAACCGTGAAAAAACGTAAGCCGGTAGTCGGCAGGCCGTAGAGATGGCTGTAACTATGGGCCATGAGCTCGTTGGCCTTCTTGGTGGCAGCGTACAGGGAGACTGGATGATCAACATTATCATGCACCGAAAAGGGGGTGCGGACATTGCCGCCGTACACCGAGCTTGAGGAGGCGAAGACAAAATGCCTTACGCCGGAGTGGCGGCAGCCTTCGAGAAGATTAACAAAGCCCACCACATTGGCATCCACATAGGAGTTGGGATTCTCTAAGGAATAACGTACCCCCGCCTGAGCGGCCAGGTTGACCACAACGTCAAATTTATGTTTGGCAAATAATTCGGCCATCAACGGCCGGTCGGCTATATCGCCCTGAACAAAGGTGAAGGGTGCTATAGGTGGTATTTGGGCCAGACGGCCACGTTTTAAGGCTGGATCGTAATAATCATTTAAATTATCAATGCCGGTTACCTCCCAATCCTGGGACAGGAGGCGCTGGCTTAAAAAACTACCAATAAAACCAGCGGCGCCGGTGATAAGAATTTTACGCATAGCTGTTCCTTAATTGTCCACGATCATCTCATGGTTGTTTGATATATGAAAGTTATTTTCGTGTTTCGTTGGGTCAGAGTAACCAGGTATGCCTGTTACTCTGCTTATTCAACCGTGACACTCTTGGCCAGGTTTCTCGGTTGATCAACATCGCACCCCCTGGCGTTGGCAATACCGTAGGCCAGCAATTGCATGGGAATGGCATAGAGGATGGGATTAAGATCCTCGTGAATCTCCGGTAGCTGGATAACATACTCCGCGATGCGGGCCAGATTGTCGTCTCCGGCGCTGCCCACCAGGATCAGGCGGCCATTGCGGGCCTTAACCTCTTCAACATTGGAGATTACCTTGGCATATACCCCGTCCCTGGGAGCCAGGGCCAGCACCGGCATTTCCTGATCAATGAGGGCGATGGGGCCATGCTTTAACTCGCCCGCGGCATAGCCTTCGGCGTGAATATAGGAGATTTCCTTGAGCTTCAGCGCCCCCTCCAAGGCGATGGGAAAATTCACCCCCCGGCCCAGATAGAGGAAGTCCCGGCACTTCATGAACTTTGCCACAATTGGCTCGATATCCTTTTGCAGACGCGGCATTTCCGCTTCGAGAATGACGGGGATTTCCAGTAGGACATTGCCAAGAGAACGGGATTCCTCCTGGGAGATCGTGCCCCTGATCTGACCGAGATAGAGGGTCAGGAGAAAAAGAGCCGTTAACTGACAGGTAAAGGCCTTGGTGGAGGCCACGCCGATCTCAGGCCCGGCATGGGTGTAAATGGTGCCAGCCGCCTCTCTCGTGACGGTGGTGCCCACCACATTACAGATGGCGATTATTTTGGCCCCCATAGTACGGGCCAGGCGCATTCCAGCCAGGGTGTCGGCAGTTTCACCGGACTGAGAAATGGGGATAACAAGGGAGCTTTCATCAAGAAGCAGACGGCGGTAGCGGAATTCCGAGGCAATATCAACATCAACGGGGATGGCGGCCCACTTCTCCAGCCAGTATTTGGCCACGAGAGCCGCATGCCAGGAGGTGCCGCAGGCCACGAGAGATATCCGCTTTATGGCCTTTATCTCTGCGCCTGAAAGCCCTATCTCGGGGAGATCAACAATCCCCGTCTCCGGTTCAAAACGGCCGCGGAGGGTATTTAAAATAGCCTGGGGCTGCTCAAATATCTCCTTGAGCATGAAGTGTTTGTAGCCCCCCTTCTCGGCCATACTGGTATTCCAGGAAATCTCCTGCCAGGGGCGCTCCACGGCACTCGCATCCGTCAAGCGGCTTATGTGGCAGGAATCCCGCTGGAGGACGGCGAGGTCACCATCCTCTAAAAAGACAACCCGTTTGGTATAGGGCAGGAGGGCGGGGATATCAGAGGCCATAAAATAACCGCTGCCCTCTTTAACTCCGAGAACAAGAGGACTCTGGTGCCGCACTGCCACCAGTCGGTCAGGCTGCGCGGCCCAGATGACCCCCAGGGCGAATGAGCCCTCCACCTGCTTTACCGCGAGACGGACGGCGGCGGTTAGGTCGCCGTCAAGATTCTCCTCAATAAGATGGGCCAGCACCTCGGTGTCGGTCTCAGAGGTGAATTTATGGCCCCTCTTGATCAGGTCACGGCGCAGGGAGTTGTAGTTTTCAATAATACCGTTATGAACAATGGCCAACTCACCCTTACAATCGCTGTGGGGGTGGGCGTTGTCCTCGGTGGGTGAGCCGTGGGTGGCCCAGCGGGTGTGGCCCAGCCCCATGCGGCTGTCGGCATTGATTTCCTCCATGATGTCCGCCAGGTTGCTGAGCTTACCGGCGGCTCGATGCTTGGTCAGATGGCCGTCATCAAGATAGACCAGACCGGCAGAGTCATAGCCTCGATAGGCCAGCCTCTTCAGACCTTCGATAATTATGGGAACAACCCGTTTTGAACCGATATAACCGACAATGCCGCACATTATTTCCTCTTCTTGTTATAATTGTGAAAAAGCTACCGTCCACCCTTGCGGAACAATACCGTCTTGATGGTTTTAAATATAATCCAGCTGTCGAGAGACAGGGAGATATTTTTTAGGTAGTAGAGATCGAACTCCAGCTTGCGCAGGGCATCCTCTTCCGAGGCCCCGTAAGGATAACATATCTGGGCCCAGCCAGTAACCCCCGGTTTTATGTTATGGCGCAGGGAATAATAGGGGATTTTCCGGCTCAGCATCTCGACAAAGACGGGTCTCTCCGGCCGCGGCCCCACAAAACTCATTTCGCCTTTCAGGACATTCCATAACTGGGGGAGTTCATCAATACGTACCTGGCGAGCGAAGCCGCCAAAGCGGGTTACTCTGTTGTCGTTGGCCGCGGCCCAGACTGCCCCTTCTTTTTCGGCATCCTGGCGCATTGAACGAAATTTTATTACCTTGAAATTTTTACCGCGCAGACCAACCCTGGTTTGCAGATAGAAAACGGGGCCTGGAGATTCAAGCTTGATAATAATGGCGCTTACCAGCATTATGGGTGCCGATAGGACCAGTCCCAGGGAGGCTAACAGGATATCTATTCCTCGTTTTACTGCGTTTAGAAGCCGGCCGGTGGAAAATCCGCTGGAGTAGATGATCCAGTCTGGATTGACCCGTTCAACCATTATTTTGCCGGTCAGCTTTTCAAAAAAACTGATTCCAGCCAATATCCGCACCCCGTTTAATTTACAGTCGATTAAATCATGAACCGGCATGGTACCGCGGCGGTCGTCCAAGGCGGCTACGATTATCTCCGACTTATGCCGCAGGCAGATATCAGCTAAGTTTTCATTGTGCTTATAAAACGGGATATCGTCAATGGGAAAGAGCGGTTGCTCATGACCGACAATGGCGGCGATCTGGTAACCGGCATCAATACGGTTCATTATTACGTTGGCAATGTCGGCGGCCAGCTTACCGCTGCCCAGCATAATAACGGGCTCGGCCAATAATCGTTTATTTAAGGCGGTGATGTAAACGAAACGCCACAGGGCTAACAATACGCAGATTAACAAATATCCCAGCAGGAAGATGCGGGTGGGGATGATACTGGAGGGGAAGAGGTAATAAATTATGGCGAGTATGATACAGCCGAAACCAAAGGCCTGGGTCATGCGGGTGGCGGTGTCAGCCACGGATGAATAGACATCTAAGTCATAGAGGTCAAAAAAATAGAGGCAGAGCATGAACACTATGGTAACGAGCGAGGTTCGGAGCAGGCACTCGTTTTCGTGGAGTAGAAAGGCGTCCTGGCCCATGAAGAACATATGCATTAAAAAGATGGCCAGGAAAATCAAGGCTCCCTCGCCGAGAAAAAAAACAATCCGGCGGATTGGGTAATATTGACCTGAAATGTAGGGCATGGATCTTCTAATAGCCTCCGTAATGGCCGTAGGGCTCGTAACCGGTAAGTTTGGCGCTTAATATATCCTTTTCAAAGGCGTTGAATACTACGCCGATGATCTTGTCTTTTTTTAGATTTTCGGTCATCTGCCTGACCTGCTCACGGGCAGCTCTGCCCCAGCGTACCACGATGATGATACCATCCACCTGCTCGGACAGGACTGTCGTCTCGGCGGCCATTGGCAGGGGCGGGGTATCAATAATTATAAAGCGGTCATCATAGCGGTTGGACAGTTCATCGAACATCTCACCAACCCGCTTAGAGTCCAAAAGCTCGGCAGGGTTCATGGGTCTGGAGCCGCTGGGTAAGAGGGACAATTTCGGCAGTCCCGTCTGGCGGATTACCTCCCCAAGCTCACGATCATGCTGAAGATAATTGCTCAGCCCCTGGCTGTTGTTTACTGCCAGCATCTGGGCCAGACTGGAACGTCGCAGGTCACAGTCCACGAGTAGAGCGTGCTGTTCAAGGCCCTGGGCCACGGAGATGGCCAGGTTGGCGCAGAGCATGCTTTTCCCCTCGCCCGGCAGAGCGCTGGTAACCATAACCCGGCGCAGGGCGGGGCCGCCGGCGGGGGGGTGTAATATCCGGTTACGCAGATGGCGTATATTCTCGGTAATAATCGAGGAAGGGGCCGAGAAAGCCACTAATTTTTCATCCCAGTTATTTACACCGGAGGTGTTATCCATGCTTCCCGTTAGGCTGGCTGTAGGAACCTCGGCCTTTGGAGGTGGTGGCTGCCGCCCTGTTTTTACCACGGGGTCGGGTGCGGTTGGCGGAGGGGAAGCGCTCTCTTCCGGATTGGCCATTGCCTTGTTTAACGCCTTGAATACCTTGCCCACGTCTGTCCTCCCTCTAAAACAATTTAAAGATAAAGTCCAACAGCCAGTTGCCGGCCTTGTTGATGATCCCAATGGGATTTATGTCCCAAAATACAAAGAGAGCAGCCATTACAATAACAACGATAATCAAAAGCCACAGACTTGTAAGCAAAACATTTTTAAGTACAAGCCAGGAACGGCTCAGGGCGGCATTTTTTGATGCCGGGGGCGGCGGGTTGCCGGAATTGTATATGTTGAGATCCATAATACATTGCTGAATCATCTCCTCCTCAATAACCGGTGAGCCTTCGGCAAAACCGGAGAGCAGAGCCTGGTCGCAGATTATATTGATCAGCCGCGGTACCCCCTTGCTGTGTTCATGTATCCGTTCAATCGCCTGTCTGGTAAATATCTCGGCACTTTGGCCGCCGGATCGGGTAAGCCGGAAAAGAATATATTTCCCGGTATCTTCCCATGAAAATGGTTGAAGATGGTAACGGATACCGATGCGCTGCAAAAGGGGAAGGAGCCGTTCATGGGTAAGATGTTCATTTAACTCCGGCTGGCCGACCAGAAAGATACTCATGACCCCATACTCCTGGTACTCCTGGTTGGAGAGCAGCCTTATTTCCTCAAGGAGTTCAACGGGCATGGCATGGGCCTCGTCAATAATTAACAGTACCCGCTCCTTCTGCCGGCGGCATTTTTTAAGGAAATCGGCAAAATCTAACATGAATTTTGCCTTGTTTCCCTCAAATTCCCGGAGCCCGTATTTGGCCGCGAGATAATAATAGAAATCATTTATCGACAGGGTTGGATTGGCCAGCAGGCAAACATGGATATTGCTGTCCATGGATTTCAGTAATACCTGCAGCAGAGTGGTCTTGCCGGTGCCAACTCCGCCAGTGAGCATGAGAAAGCCCTTGCGGTCGATAACCCCGTAGCGCAGGATAGCGAGGGCCTCCTGGTGCCCTTCGCTCATGTATACGGTATTGGGGTCAGGGACTATGGAAAATGGTTTGTGCGCTAAGCCGTAATATTTGGTGTACATGATAGCCTGGTCTGAAAGGGCTGGATAATTAGAGAATAATGCGGCCGTTGTTATAGTAATGCAGCGTGACAGCCGTCAGAGCGACGAGGCTGATCAAGAAGAGGACGAACCAGCCAATTGCCTTCAGGCGACCTAATTTTTTCTCCTTATCTGAAACAATCAGGGGCAGAGAGCAGACAACCGGCAGATCTAAAAAGTTTTCCAGATCTTCAGCGTCGCGGAAGGAGGTGTCCCCCATTTCGAGAAAAAGAGCCAGCCCTCCGCCGAGGGCCAGACCCAGGCCCAGGGCCACGAACATGATTTTCCTGAAATTAGGCTTAGTTGGCTTGCCCGGATAAAAGGCAGAGTCAACAATCTTGAACTGACTGCCCTTTTGCCGCCGTTCCAGACTTTGGGCCGATTCTGCCTCCAAATTGCGCACCAATAATTTCTGAAAATGATCGTAAAGCTGCTTGTAGTCTCTGGTCAGAGCCGTCCATTCGGCTTCACGGATCGGGGTCTTGGCGATCCAGCCCTGGTATTGGCGTATCTGCTTTTGGATATCCTTACCGTTTTTGCGCATGAGCTTGATATTAAATGAAGCCTCGGTGAGCTGGAGATATAATTGCGACAGCTGTTTGTCTCTACTGTATAGTATTGAGTCGGTCGAGGTCTGGTTCGTATCATTCTTCCCGGCTGCAGAAGGCGGTATTTCCTTCTCTAATGCCGCTTTTTTCTTTTCTAATTCCACCAGCTTTTTCTTTAAACGCTTAACCTCTGGATGGCGGCTCGTGTAGCGCAGCAGAAGATTGCTGAGAGCCGCTTTGCTCCGGTTGATATTATTAATGACGGAGGCTAAGGGTGAGTCTGCGTTCAGGGCCTGGTCGTTGGGACTGATAGTGCCACCAAGTTGCTGAACCTGCATGGTAAGCTGGTTCAGGGCATCTTTGCGTTTAGTTATTTGCTCCTGAATCATGACCTTGGTGCGCTCCAGATTCTGGATACTGTCTGTGTTCTTTTGCTGCTGATCCTGTAGAGCGCTCAGGCGGGTCATATTGCTCTGAAACTGCTGGGGCATCTCGTTATAATATTTAAGCTTGTAATCCCGCATGGCCGCCTCTTTCTTGGTCAGGGTGGCTTGAGAAATATTCATCTCGTCGGAGGCGTAGGCTGAGGTCTCGCGAGCCCTTTCCTCACGGTAGCGCAGATTTTCTTCAATAAACTTGGCGGCCAGGGCATTGGCGACCTGCATTACCTGCCGGGGGTTTTGCCCTTGAAAGGTAACCTCGAAGACATCGCCCTTCTCTGGTTTTATAATGACATCATTGCTGCGCATGAGGTCGACCACATCCTCCATTGGCAGCTTCTGGCGGGTTCTGGAGTAGAGATTGAATTGTTTGATGATGGACTCCAGACTGGAACGGCTGGTCACTTGCTGGGTAAGGGTGGCGATCATCTCCTTGGTGCGGGTCTCGACATGGGGGGTCATGCTGCCGGGATTAATTTTGGCCCGTTCATAGATGAGGAGGGCGGTGGACTCATAGACTTTGGGACTTTTAAGGTAAAAGGCCAGACCCCCGAAGAGGCTGAACAGCATAAATGATATAATTATCTTTTTACGGCGGAGAAGCAGACTGACATATTTTCTGGTTTGCTGACGTTGCTGCTGTTCCATAAAATTCCTTTTACGAGTGTAATGACGTGTTGTAAATTAATGTTATCCAGACTGGCCATGACGTGCAGCAAGGTGTTCATGGAGCGCTTAAATTATAATTTCCATTGATTAGCGGCGGATAACTTGATGGTAATTAAGTGCTCATTGTAATCGTCGAGATACACAGAATCGCTGTCTAATAATTTATAGTCATAATTGATATCTAAAGAAAACCAGCGGTAAAAATTCCAGCTAAGACCAGCCCCGGCCTTCAGGTCATTGTAGGTGGTTTTGGCCTGGTTGTCCCAGGCGTAACGGCGTTCATAGGAGATGTCGGCCGTAGAAGTCAGGTCTTGCCGAAACTGATAACTAACAGTAGTGGTCAAGCCCCAGGCCTGGCGAAGGTCACTCCAGGAGCCGGTTCCACTACTCGCAGTCCATGAACTGTCGCCGTTTACGGAGATGCTGCCACGGTCAATCCGGCGGGTTATTCCCAGGCTCACGGCCAGCTCTCGTTCATCGCCAGCCGCCTCCCGGTTATTATATGATAAATCCAGGCCGCTGTTTATGGCGGTTAATTGATCCAGATCTTTATCCCAGGATAGAGAGAAAGTCTGATCGGTTGAGGAGGCAGTATTGCCGTCATAGGTGATATTCTCATAATCAAAGCCGGCGGTTAATTTGTTGTTTGCTGTAAAATTATAGCTGGCCCGGAGATGGGGGTTATTGGTGGTGCTGTCGTCCGTAGTATCGAAATGTTTGTAACTATAGTTATATCCTGCCTCCAAGAGCCATAATTTATTGAGGCGCCAGGTCAGATCAATGGTGGGATTATGGCCTATTTTGTCGGCCTGAATACCGGTTCTGTTATCCAGCAGCTTCAGGCTGTAACCCATAACGAGTTGACTGTCTTCAGCAAATTTGTAAATGGAGGTCAGGCTGAGATCGTTAGTGAAATAGCGCTGGCGGCCTTGACCGCCGTTGGTATTCAGCAGATTACGCACCGTATTACGATCTTGGCTCGTAGCCTGTTGATAGCGGGTGGATATCTCGGAGAGGACATAAGTCAGTTGATTCGGTTCCCAGACAATTTCCGGGAAGAGGAGACGGACAACCTCTGTTTGGGTAAAGTCGTCGGCCCTTTGAAACTGACGGGCCAGGGAGAGCGCGGCATTACTTTCAAAGTATGGATTGTCCTGGTAGGAGTAAGCATTGTCCAGGGTCATCCGCCAATGTTCAGAAATATCTCGTTGGGCCTTCAGATCTAAATCATGTCTTTTCGCTGTGGTGTCCCGGCGGTCGTTGTGGGTGAAAATCGGGTTGTATGACAGGCTGAGCAGGCTGTCTACCCCCTTGGACTCAAGAGCCAATTTGGCCTCAAGACTGTTCTGCCACTCATCGGTACGGTTATTGTCGGTCTGAAAGACGTTGGAGTCATAGGCGCTGCCCATGACCACACTACCATTGAAGGTCGTCTGCCGGGCAGCAGCGGTTGTGGACATGAGACCACATACAATAAGAGCCAGGACTACTTTTTTTTTGTTTGCCATTTGGAGATTTACCTCTCTTTTTTCAGGGAACGATGATCGTATCGCCTGGCTTTATCTGGACATTCTGGGCTAAGTCCCTGCCCTTGGTCACGGCGTCATAATTAAATTTAAAAATTTTATCATGACCGTCGGTTTGGCGCAGAATAGAAATATTATCACTCTTGGCCCACTGCGTGAAACCGCCGCTTTTGGCGATGGCCTGGAGAATGGTGATGGGGAAATCAATGGGGAACTCACCAGGCTTATTTATTTTGCCGATGATATAATAACGCCAGCTTTTGCTCTGAATGAGCATGACCGAGACGGCGGGGTCGGTTACCACACTGGCAAAACGTTTTTCCAACTCATGAGTCAGACCGCTGATGGTCTTGCCAGCGGCCATTACGTCACCAATCAGGGGCAGGGAGATGCGGCCGTCAATGCGGACGCTCATGGCTTGTGAGAGATCTTTTTCTTTCCAGACCATAACCCGTAACTGATCGCCCCGGCCGATTATATACTCCACATCCTTGGTGGCAGGCGAAGCGGCGTTGTTGCTGATAGCTTTTGGTGAGGCCAGAACCGTACTAACTAAAGGAGACAGAGACATGAGCGCGAGTAACGTCCACAGGCCGAGTGAGATTCGCTTAAATGATAGTGCGTAATTGATTTTCATCTTAACTATCTCCATACATTTGTTGACAATAAGTAACTGTTTAGGTCCGAATGTAAATTGCCCTAAACCCTGAGCTGTAGCTGCTTAGATGTGCTTCAGTTTACCTGGCATTATGGGCGGTAATTCCTTTCTTCCTTCCCAATAAATACACTATAAAATTTGTTTTTTTAATGCAATAGTAATTAGACTGTTGGAATAAATTTACCATATCATCAGTGAACCAGAGGCCGGGCTGTCCTCCGGCTCTCTTGCTTAACATCACCTTTTTCAGTAATGGTTACCACAGCTTTGGCCTCAACTCTATCTTTATCGAGAATTCCGTTGGCCGCGGCATCCACCGCGAAATGAAAGACGTAACGCCCTGGGGCCAGATGATTGGGCGCACTGCGATACATTTCATAATGCCGCAAATTAAACAACGGCCCCCGGTAGACCGGAATCTCCTTTTCATTCCAACCCCTGGCCTTTGACAGCCAGAGTTTATGGCCATCGGGTGTATCATACCAGAACCAAAAATCAGCCGGAGACATAAGACCGAAGGTGTGAAGATAAACCACAATAGACAGCGGCGTCCCCTGGTTTAAATGCAGAGCACCGCTAAGGGCGTTAACCGTCAGGGTAAGCAACGGTTTCCGGTTGGTATTTTTCCTGCTCGCCCGCCTGGGCCAGAGGAAAAATTTCATGGACTTGGGGAAATCCTTAACTGTTTTCGGATAAGGGCCAAAGGTTATGACATGGGCATAATAGATATTAATACTGGTTTCAGTTACTGACCAATAATCACCGCCGCCCTGAACATTTTTCACCCCTTGGGCATTCAGCCAGGCCGCGCTGTCCCGCTCGGCAGGATTAATCAGAGTCTCTAAATCCTCAATAGTCGGCAGCTGCCAGTCACCAAAGGTGCCGTCATAGCCCGCGCACTTATAGGAGGAAGGTTTATTATTGAATTTTTTTATGGTCTTAAATGATTCCAGCCACGACTTCCTGCCGAAGCAGTTACCATCGCTAAGCCATGTAATACCGGTAAGACGATCCATACTGGTTCCATCTCCATCGCTCAAAAAACGAGGGTACGGAGGCCAGGCGATGTCATCATTGAACTTCGAGGCCAGGGTAAGAAAATAGGCTCGCTGGTTATTAGCCGCCCTGGCCTTCAAGGTGGTGATTTTAGGAGGCAGCGGGGTTTGACTTATCCTTCTTACCAGTATGGCCCCCAGGAGCCTGTCTTTGGCCTGGCTGATCAGGGCGCCGGTGTCAAAATTAATGATGTAAGCCTCACGGGGGCTGGCAACAGCCGTGGTGGATGTCCAATAATCACCGGAGGGAGTATTAGCAAACACCGCCCGGAAGGCGGCAGGAAAATCAGTCTGAAAATTCACCAGGCTCATCAATTCCACCCGGTCAGGCAATAACCAACCCCGATAATTGCCTTTATAGCCCAGGCATTGCGTTCTGGCCTTTGCCGGAAAACTGCCTGCCGCCTTCAAAGCGCCAGACCAGCTCAATCCGCGCAGACATTGGGCATCACGCAGCCACATGAGACCGCTGCTGGTATCAGAAACAGTACCATCATGATTATCCACGAACCTGGTTCGCATCTTGGAGCCAGGATCTACCGCCCTCTTAACCACCTGCCGCCCCCCGCGAACCGGTAATACGAATGATTTTTTGACCTTACTCTCAAATACTATTTTGCCATCACTGAAATCAACCAGCCAGGCGTCTAATGGATTTCGGTAAGAGGTGACGCTCCAGTAAGGGCCGGCAAACATTTTAATGCCCTGGCCTTTGAGATAATCAGCCGGAACCTTGAGGCCAGAATCCAGGAGGCTGGCCAACTCCTGAACACTGGCCAGACGCCAGTCCTTATAGGTACCCCTGTAGTCCGAACATCCCTTTAATAAACCACCATTTAAGGCCTTAAGTTTTCTCTTTGCCCCCAGCCAGGAATGGGAG
>VAPF01059987.1_pt1 | contig 13486 bp, 6 predicted proteins | sample 3393931 | NCBI WGS metagenome assembly VAPF01 (sample SAMN08290437, study PRJNA428436) | hydrothermal vent metagenome | isolation source: Deep-sea hydrothermal vent chimney | place: Atlantic Ocean: South-mid Altantic Ridge | depth 2773 m m | reverse complement strand
GACGTGATGGTTACCACCAATATGTTCGGTGACATTCTTTCCGACTGCGCGGCCATGCTTACCGGCTCTATCGGCATGCTGCCATCCGCCTCGCTGAACGCTGAGGGCAAGGGCATGTATGAGCCCATCCACGGCTCCGCGCCGGATATCGCCGGGCAGAATGTCGCCAACCCGCTGGCGACGATTCTCTCCGTGGCCATGATGCTGCGCTACTCTCTCGATGAGCCGGTCATGGCCGAGCGTATTGAACAGGCGGTGGAGAAGGTGCTGGATCAGAGGCTGCGCACGGTGGACATCTACAGCGACGGTATGCAGAAGGTCTCGACCTCCAAAATGGGCGATGCTGTCGTTGCAGCGCTGTAGTACCGCGTTAGATTGAAAACTCGAACAAATAGGTGAGGGAAATGAAACAGATAGGCTTTGTCGGCTGGCGCGGCATGGTGGGTTCGGTGCTAATGCAGCGTCTGCGCGAGGAAAACGATTTCAATGATATCGATCCAGTGTTCTTTACCACTTCACAGATGGGCCAGCCCGGCCCCGAGGTGGGCAAGGATGTGCCGCTGTTGCAGGATGCGAAGAATATCGACGCGCTGAAGGCCATGGATGTGATCGTCACCTGTCAGGGCGGTGGCTATACCGAGGAGGTCTATCCACAGTTACGCAGGGCGGGTTGGGACGGCTACTGGATTGACGCCGCCTCTACGCTGCGTATGAAGGATGACAGCATCATCGTGCTGGATCCGGTCAATCTTGACGTCATCAAAGACGGCCTGGCCAACGGTACCCGGGCTTTTGTCGGCGGCAACTGCACCGTGAGCCTGATGCTGATGGCCGTCGGCGGCCTGTTCCAGCAGGGCCTGGTGGAGTGGATTTCGCCCATGACCTATCAGGCGGCCTCCGGCGCCGGGGCGCAGAACATGCGTGAATTGATTCGGCAGATGGGCGCCATTCACGGCGAGGTGACGGATCTGCTCGATGATCCCGCCAGCGCCATTCTCGATATTGACCGTAAGCTGACCGATTTTCTGCGTTCCGATGAGTATCCGAAAGATCAGTGGGGTGTGCCCCTGGCCGGTAGTCTGATCCCGTGGCTCGATTCCCCGTTGGACTCCGGGCAGACTCGCGAGGAATGGAAGGCGCAGGTGGAGACCAACAAGATCCTCGGCCGCAGTGACAGCCCCATTCCCATCGACGGTATCTGCGTGCGCATCGGTGCCATGCGCTGTCACAGCCAGGCGCTGACCATCAAGATGACACGTCCTGTGCCACTGGACGAAATCCATGACATGCTGGCTCAGGCCAACGACTGGGTGAAGGTGGTGCCCAATGACCGCGACGTGACCGTGCGCGAACTGAGCCCGGCGGCGGTGACCGGCACCTTGTCGGTACCCGTCGGTCGCCTTCGTAAGCTGACTATGGGTGATGATTACCTCGCCGCTTTTACCGTCGGCGACCAGTTGCTGTGGGGCGCCGCCGAGCCGTTGCGCCGCATGCTGCGTATCCTGTTGGAGCGGTAAATGGACGATACACAGACCTTTGATGTGGCTGTCGTCGGCGCTACCGGCGCCGTCGGTGAGGTGATCATTCCCCTTCTGCAGGAGCGCGGTTTCCCGTTGGCCAGGCTCTATCCACTGGCCAGTGATCGCTCCGTCGGTAATAGAGTGCTGTTCAGCGGCAAATATCTGAGCGTGGGTGATACGGCATCGTTCGATTTTTCGCAGGTGCAGATCGTGTTGTTGGCTGCGGGAGCAGAGGTTGCCGCGCATTATGCACCGCTGGCGGTGGAAGCCGGTTGTGTGGTCATCGACACCAGTGCCTGCTTTCGTGGTGATGACGATGTACCGCTGGTGGTGCCGGAGGTCAATGCCACCGATGTGGGATATTTTTCTGATCGCCGTATCATCGCCAGCCCTAACGCCGTCACCATCGCCATGTTGGTGGCGCTGAAACCCATCATCGATGCCGTGGGCATCGAGCGCATCAATGTCGCCACCTATCAGGCCGTGTCTGGTAGCGGCCAGGCGGCGGTGAAGACGTTGGCGGGGCAGACCGTCAGTCTACTCAACATGCGCGCCGTGGAAACCGCGTCGCATGACAAACAGATTGCCTTCAATGTGCTGGCGCAGATTGGCGGCGTGCTGGACAACGGTTACACTCGCGAAGAGATGGAAATGGTATGGGAGTCACAAAAAGTGTTGGGCGATAGGGGTATAGTTATCAATCCAACGGCGGTGCGCGTGCCGGTATTTTTTGGCAATTCCCTCGCTCTGCACATCGAGACAAAGCAGAAAATGACTGCGGAACAGGCGCGTAAGCTGCTCAAACAGGCAGCGGGTGTGGAATTGCTGGATGAGGTTGAGTATCCTTCTGCCGTTAGCGAGGCTGCTGGTGATGATGCCGTTTTTGTGGGCCGGGTGAGAGAAGATATCAGTCATCCACAGGGACTGGATATGTGGGTCGTGGCAGACAATGTGCGTAAAGGCGCGGCGCTGAATAGCGTGCAAATAGCTGAAATCTTGGTAAAAGATTACTTGTAAGCTATAGTTCCCACTATTATTTTGCCCTGCTTACTCATATTAGGAATCCTGATTTAAGTCATGGTCGGCTGTCTTGAGCCTAAAATCTTCAGCTTCCGCGTTGCCTGGTAGTGCTTAACTGTTGGTGAAAATCCCGCTCATAACCTCTTAGCGGCGATTTACTCGCGGTTTTATACCTGGAATTTGAAGCGATTGAATCTCAATACGGCTCACTTCAGACTAAATTAGAGGTTCCCTATTAAATTTTTTCTGCATGGTGCCGATGCTGTAACTGGAATTCCTGGGATATGGATATGCGAAGGCGGGCGCGATAACTTCAAATGGGAGTGGATGGAGTGGATATAGGTAAGAGATTGGCACCGATAATTGCTGTGTTGGCGATGCTGCTACCTGTGGCGGCCTTCGCCCTGGGATTTGGCAATATCACCATGAAATCGGCATTGAATCAGCCGTTAGACGCTGAAATTGAATTGCTGTCGGTGCAGAAAGGCGACTTGGAAAACCTGAAGATTCGTCTGGGATCACTTGAGGATTTTGCCCGCGTTGGCGCGGATCGTGCCTACTTTCTGACCAAGATAAAGTTCAGCCTTGCGCAAAAGCCTGATGGCACATCCTATGTCAGGCTGAGCAGCACCGAACGGGTCACTGAACCCTTCCTCGATTTTGTGGTTGAGGCCCGCTGGCCGCGCGGCCGTATCCTGCGTGAGTTTACCGTACTGGTCGATCCCCCCGTGCTTTCTGATGAGGCCCCGGCGCCGATTCGGCAGGCAGCGGTGCAGACGACTCCCGCTGCTGCCGCAACAACTACCCGAATCACCCGCCAGGCTCCGATTCGTGAGCGTGCCATGCCGTCGTCGGTGACGTCACGTGATGGCGTGTTGAGTTATGGCCCTGTCCAGCCTAACGAGACGCTGTGGGTCATTGCCAGCAGGATGCGTCCCGATGAGTCGGTTTCCGTCAATCAGATGATGCTTGCCCTGGTACGCGACAATCCGCAGGCCTTCTATAACGGCAACGTTAACCAACTCAAGGCGGGTTACGTGCTGCGTATCGAAGATCCGGCTGCGATTACCGCGCTGTCTGTCGCCCAAGCCAATGCAGAGGTCGAGCATCAACGCGCCGAATGGCAGGCACGCAAGAGCGGTCGCCCCCTGCGCCAAGTTGCGGCCACTGAGGTTGCGGCTGTTGAGGCAGGCGCAGATGAGAGCAGTGACATCAGCGGACAGGCGCGTCTCAAGCTGGTTGCCCCGGGCAGTGAAGGCTCGGGTTCCGGCACTGGTGATGCCGATGCTGATCGCCTGCGTCAGGATCTGGTGCTGGCCGCCGAGGCGTTGGATGCCAATCGGCAGGAGACCGATGAACTCAAGACCCGTCTGTCACAGATGGAAGAACAGCTTGCCTCTATGCAGCGCCTCATCATGCTCAAGGATGATGAGATGCTGAGCTTGCAGAAACAGCTGGGTGGCGAGGTTGAAGAACCGGCAGTTCCGGAAGCGGTCAGCGAACAGGAGATGCTGGGACAAGAGGTGCTGGAAGGTGAATCCGTTGAGGGTACAGAGCTTGCTGCTGAAGGTGATGCTGAACCCTCCGCTCTGGAGATTGCACCGACGGAAGAAACCCAAGAGCCTCAAGAACCCAAGCCTTCCGTTCCGGCACCGGTTGCAGAGGCTCCCGCACCTGAACCAGGCCTGTTGGAGAGCCCTCTGTTAATGTACGGCGGTATCGGCGTGCTGGTGTTGGCTATTGTGGGCTGGATCATGGCGCGTCGTCGCAAGATGCAGGAAGGCTTCCAGGAAAGCATCCTCAATGTGGGGGATGAAGGTGCTGCGGGTACGACAAACAGTGGAATGGCGCAGAGCGCGGGTGGCGAAAGCTCCATGGTGAGTGATTTCGCCATGAGTGAAATCAGCGAAATGAACGGTGTCCAGGCAGACGCCTCGGACGTGGATCCCATTTCGGAAGCTGATGTCTATCTGGCCTACGGTCGTCATCAGCAGGCAGAAGAGATTATTCGCGCCGCATTGGAGAACACACCAGAGCGCAATGAGCTGAAGCTAAAGCTGCTGGAAGTGTTTTTTGCCGCCAAGAACGGTGAGGCATTCGAACTACAGGCGCAGGTGTTACACGATGCCCTGGATGACGAAACCGATCCCCTGTGGGTTAAAGCAGTGACCATGGGTAGCCAGCTGTGTCCTGCTAATCCCCTGTTCGGCGGTGCTGTGCACGCCTTGCAGGAGGAGTTGGAAGGCGGTACGTCTGTTGCCGATGAAGACTTGCTGGACTTCGATTTCGATCTTGATGCCCCGACTACGGAGGATACCAAGGTCAAGGCCGGCGATTCTGCTCTTGATGATGCCGAACGGAGAGAAAGGGCGGAAGCCACGACCCCGGCGACATCGGATACTGGCCTGGATTTCGATGTGTCCACCCTGGATTTCAACCTGGATCAGCGCGACGATGAGATAAAGGAGGAACGTGTTGCCTCGAGCGATGATAATACACTGGACTTCGATATGAAGGCGCTGGACGAGGCCGTTGCCGCACCGGAAGCCGAAACTAAAGTGGCGTCTGAAGAAGCCCGCAAGGCAACAGATGATCTGGATATCGATAAGTCGACGACAGATGTCGATGATTCTGTACTGGCATTCAGCAGCGATGAAATGGAGCCTTCGAAACAGTCAGGGTCGAGGGAGAGTGAAAAGTCCGATTTTACCGTGGATCTGAGTGCCGAAGAGCTGGCGCTGGATAACAACGAGGCCATCAAGTTCGATAGTCCGGCCGAAGCGATGGATAGCAGCGAATTTGATATTACTCTGGACGAAGTGATTGAAAACGATGCATTGATTATCGAGGACGGCTTGGAAAGCACTGTGGCTAAACAGCCGGATACCGGTAAAGACAAGGCGACTGAAGACGAACTGCTTCTTGGTGAGAATCTTGACGACGAGCTGCTCGGCGATGATATGTTTGGTGAAGTCGATGAAATCGGCACCAAACTGGATTTGGCCAAGGCCTATGTCGACATGGGTGACGGCGACGGGGCACGCAGTATTCTCGACGAAGTACTGGAGGAAGGTGACGATACTCAGAAACAACAGGCTAAGGATCTGTTGGAGCAGATCAGCTAGCCTGCAAACGGCTAACTGGTAGAATCAATGGCGTGGCCCGCAGGGCCGCGCTTTTTTTTGTCTGGGCTGTGGACTGCCCGTTCCCGGCCGAGTATCCCGGATGTCTATGCACCCTGTCATCAAAATCATTTTGTTCTTGATCTATGCGACAGCGATTGCCTTTGGCGATGTAATGACCCTGTTTGCGGGTGCTGTGTTGATGCTGGCCCTGTATCTGCCGGGGCCGAGGGAGCAATTGTTGCTGGCATTCCGCATGCTTCGGCGTATGCGCTGGTTTTTTCTCTCCATCGCGCTGGTGTATCTGCTGTTCACGCCGGGGCGCCTGCTGTTTTCTGCCTGGCCCTGGGGGCCGACTCTGGAGGGGCTGAGCGGAGGGGGGCTGCGTATTATCTCGCTGGTATTGATCGTATTTGCGGTCAACCTGCTATTGCGCACTACGCTGCACCCGATGCTGATCTCGGCCATCCTGTGGTGCTTGACGCCACTGGCCTGGGTGGGACTGTCGCGTGAGCGCCTGGCGGTGCGTATCGCCCTGACCCTGGACGCCGTCGACAGCGTGCAGGTGATCTATCGCCATCGGCCGCGTGACGATGGGCACGCTGGAGAGCCTTCAGGAAACACTCGCCCTGCAAGCCTGAAGGCACGCCTGCGGCGTATCGGCGCCACGGCGCAGCGACTGGTGACGGCGGTGATCGAGCAGGCGGAAGCGGCACCGACGGTGGCCATCGAGGTGCCCAGGCCCAGTAATCCACCATTGATACAATGGTTGTATCCACTGCTGTTGGGGACGTTATTTATGGTGCTTAGCGGGTAATATTAATCGTTGCGAAAGTACTCGTAGTACATTTTCGTTGTCTTTCTATTGCATCGGTGTCCGGCTCAAATAATGCAGCCCTACCCAATGTCATTAAGTTAACAAAATCACGACTGTTTTGTAGGTTGGCGGTGACGAAGGAACCCCAACATTGTTAGCTTCGTTGGGGTTCGCAGGCTCACCACCAACCTACAACAAGCAGGATCTCAGGCTTAACTTAATGGCATTGCAGCCCTACCCATTTCCACTCTTGAGCCCTAAAAGCCAAGAAATTCGCTACTTTTTGGGGTTTTTCAATAGGCTTACTATAGTGATAATTTTCGCCTGATAATAAAACTACATGCCGTCTGCATTTTCCCGCACAGCGGCCTGGGTGGCAGGATGTCTCAGCAGGCTGGCCTTGATATCGAGAATGTCCACCAGACCCAGGTTTTCCAACTTGCCATTTTTATAGATACCCTGCAGCTTCATTACCAGACGGCCATTCGACTTGCGGTACATACTGCCGTCCAGCTCAAAGCACTTGGGCTGGTGCTCGCTGCCGAGATCGAAACACAGGGTGAGGCGCCGGAATTCGCTCAGTCCCTCCAGCTCCTCGGCAGTTTCCTCAAGGTTGAGCTGTACGGACTGTTCGGCGAAATCCCGCAGAGTGCAGGCATAGGTGCCGCCATCGCGCAGGCTGAGGGTGGCAGGCAGGCAGGTGTTGAGACGATAGTGTTGGCGCTGATCGGCGAGCGCTAGGGTGCTCGGTATGACATCCAGCAACACCACTTGATGGCCGGCGTAGATACCGCCGCTCACTGGCATGATTTTGCGCACCAGAGTATCGAGATGGCAGAGGATACCGTCGTTGGAATTGGCCGTGAGGGTAACGGTGTTGTGGCGGCGGAACGGGCCACGCGGGCCCAGCTCGGCACGGCGTACATAGTCGCGCTTGTTGTCGTCGTCGGGGTTGAAGGGGATGAGCAGACTGAAGCTTTCCAGTTCGGTGATCAGGGTGCGTTCCTCGCCGGTGAACAAACGCAGCACAGCTGCTGTGCTGCGTATTTCCATCGGCGAATAGACGAAGTAGCCGTTGATACTGTAGCCAAGGATGAGGGTGTCCAGGGCACCATCTTTTTGGAATTCCGGGTAATAGCGAACCTTTTCCCCGATGGGATAGTGCTGGATCAGTTGGTTGATCCGCGGCAGCTCCAGCGGCTCATCCACCACCGAACCTGAGGCCGGCCGGCCACCCGTGGGCGCCCCCTTGCCAGTGCTGAACACCTTTTTGAAGAACTTGACCATGGGCCTGTCACGGCCTCCTTTGGCTGATCATTATCCACGAGCGTACAGTTATCGGCTCGACACAAAAACAGATGGCCGTAGGGACGATTCCTCAGGCCATGATGGATTGTCAGGCAGTGTCATCGCGGCCTGAGGGGCTGCTTCTACGGGTTGTTGGGCAAACTAATGTGCAAGAAATGTGCCTTAAGCCAACAGGGTGGGTATTGCCCACCATTTTCGGTGAACAAAGCCTCTCATGGTGGGCAGTGCCCACCCTACCGAGATAGGCTGCCACCTTAGCCTACCGCCACCCGCGCGTTGCGGAACAGACGCAGCCAGGGGCCGTCTTCGCCCCAATCCTGCGGTGCCCAGGAATATTGCATGCGACGGAATACGCGCTCCGGGTGCGGCATCATGATGGTAAAGCGGCCATCTGCATTGCACAGGCCGGTGATGCCATCGGGCGAACCGTTGGGGTTGGCGGGGTAGTTTTCGGTAGCCTGACCGTGATTGTCCACGTAACGCAGCGCCAGTAACCCGGCGTCGTGCGCCGTTTGTTCGCCACCACTGCGGGTGAAATTGGCACGGCCCTCGCCGTGAGCGACGGCAATGGGCAGCCGTGAACCGGCCATGCCCTGCAGGAACAGCGACGGTGATTCCAGCACTTCCACCAGCGACAGGCGGGCCTCGAACTGTTCGGACAGGTTGCGCTCGAAGTGTGGCCACGACTCGGCGCCGGGGATCAGTTGATGTAAGTTGGACATCATCTGGCAGCCGTTGCAGACACCAAGGCCAAAGCTGTCTCCGCGCTGGAAGAAGGTCTCGAACTCTTCGCGGGCGCGGGGGTTGAAGAGGATGGATTTGGCCCACCCCTCGCCAGCACCTAACACATCGCCGTAGGAAAAACCGCCACAGGCCACCAGGCCCTCGAAGTCGGCCAGCGAGACGCGCCCGGCGATGATATCGCTCATGTGCACGTCCAGCGCCGCGAAACCGGCGCGGTCGAAGGCGGCCGCCATTTCCAGCTGGCCGTTGACGCCCTGCTCACGCAGGATGGCCATGCGTGGCCGCGCGCCACGGCTAATAAAGGGGGCGGCAACGTCGTCCTGTGGATCGAAGCTCAGGCGGGCATTGAGGCCGGGATCGCTCTTGTCGAGGCGCGTGGCCCGTTCCTGCTTGGCACAGTCGGGGTTGTCGCGCAGGCGCTGCAGGTGGAAGGTGGTCTCGGACCAGGCCTCGCGGAAGGTGGCGCGGTCGGCGGCCAGCACCTCGCGGCCATCGAAGTGGAAACGGATGTGATCGTCGTCACTAGAGGTGCCGATGACGTGGCTGTGACGCCCCAGCCCAGCCTCGCGGAGCCAGCCCAGCACCTCGTCCACATCGCGGTGGCGCACCTGGATCACGGCGCCCAGTTCTTCGCTGAAGAGGCTGGCGACGGGGTCGTCGCCGAGGTCGTCGAGCAATACGCTGAGGCCACAGCCGCCGGCGAAGGCCATTTCACACAGGGTGGCGAACAGGCCGCCGTCGGAACGGTCGTGGTAGGCCTGGATCAGGCCCTGCGCGTTGAGCTGCTGGATTACTCCAAAAAAGGCCTTCAATGCCAGCGGATCATCGAGATCCGCCGGATGGTGCCCCATCTGTTTGTAGACCTGTGCCAACGCCGAGGCGGCGAGACGGTTGGCGCCCTTGCCGAGATCAATGAGGATGAGGTCGTCGCCGAGGTCGTTGCGCAGCTGCGGGGTCAGGGTATCGCGCACGTCGCTGACCGGGGCGAAGGCCGTGATCACCAGAGACAGTGGCGCCGTGACCGACCGCTCTTTATCATCATCGCCTTCCTCCCGCCACACGGTCTTCATGGACATGGAGTCCTTGCCCACCGGGATACCGATACCCAGTGCCGGACACAGTTCCATACCCACCGCGCGCACGGCGTCGAACAGGCCGGCGTCCTCGCCCGGGTGGCCGGCGGGGGCCATCCAGTTGGCGGATAGCTTGAGATTACTGAGCTTGTCGATGCGCGCTGCGGCGATGTTGGTGATGGCCTCGGCCACCGCCATACGCGCCGAGGCGGCGTGGTGTACCAGGGCAATGGGGGTGCGTTCGCCCATGGCCATGGCCTCGCCGGTATAGCCGCAGTAGTCAGTATTGGTCACTGCCACATCGGCCACCGGTACCTGCCACGGGCCGACCATCTGGTCGCGAGCCACCAGGCCGGTGACACTGCGGTCGCCGATGGTAATGAGGAATCCCTTGTCGGCCACCGTGGGCAGGCGCAGCACGCGCAGGGCGGCGTCCATCAAGTCGATGCCGGCGGTGTCGAAAGCGGGCTTGTGAAAACTCTTGTGCTGTACGTCACGCAGCATCTTCGGTGGCTTGCCGAGGAGTACCTCCATGGATATGTCGATGGGGGTGTCATTGGGCGAACCGTCAAACAGGCCGTCGCCGAGGATCAATTGCTCTTCTTCGGTGGCCTCGCCGATCACCGCGAAGGGGCAGCGCTCGCGCGCGCAGATGGCCTCGAACTCGGTCAGGCGCTCAGGGGCCACGGCCAGCACGTAGCGTTCCTGCGACTCGTTGCACCAGATTTCCATGGGCGACATGCCGGGGTCATCACAGGGGATAGCGCGCAGTTCGAAGCGGGCACCACGGCCGCAGTCGTGGACGATCTCGGGCATGGCGTTGGACAGTCCGCCCGCGCCCACATCGTGAATGGAAATGACCGGGCTGTTTTCGCCCAGCGCGCAGCAGCGGTCGATGACCTCCTGCGCGCGGCGTTCCATTTCCGGGTTGCCGCGCTGCACCGAGGCATAGTCGAGATCTTCGTGGCTGTCACCGGTGGCCATACTGGAGGCGGCGCCGCCACCGAGGCCAATGAGCATGGCCGGGCCGCCCAGCACGATGAGCGGCGAGCCGGGCGGAATGACGTCCTTTTCGACGTGCCCGGCGCGGATGTTGCCCAGACCGCCGGCGAGCATGATGGGCTTGTGATAGCCGCGTACTTCTTCGCCATTCGGCCCCGCGACTTTCTCCTCAAAACTGCGAAAATAACCACAAATGTTGGGCCGTCCGAACTCATTATTGAAGGCGGCGGCGCCGATAGGGCCTTCGAGCATAATGTCCAGTGCGGAGACGATACGTTCGGGACGACCGTGATCCGTTTCCCAGGGCCGTGCCGCATCCGGCAAATTCAGGTTAGATACGGAAAAACCGCACAGTCCGGCCTTGGGCTTGGAGCCGCGTCCGGTGGCGCCCTCGTCGCGGATCTCACCGCCAGAGCCGGTGGCGGCGCCGGGAAAAGGCGAGATAGCGGTGGGGTGGTTGTGCGTTTCGACCTTCATCAGGATGTGCACATCCTCGGCGTGATGGAGGTATTCGCCGGTCTGGGGGTCGGGCAGAAAACGCTGGCCGGCATGGCCTTCCATCACCGCAGCATTGTCTTTGTAGGCGGACAGGGTGCCCTCGGGGTGCTGTTGCTCGGTGTTGCGGATCATGGCGAACAGAGACTTGTCCCGCGCCTGGCCATCGATGATCCAGTCGGCATTGAATATTTTATGGCGGCAGTGCTCGGAGTTGGCCTGCGCGAACATCATCAGCTCAACGTCGGTGGGATTGCGGCCCAGGGCGGTGAAATTCTCCAGCAGGTAGTCGATCTCGTCCTCGGCCAGGGCCAGGCCCAGCTCGTGGTTGGCCTGTTCCAGCGCCATACGGCCTTTGCCGTTCTCTGCGCAAAGCACGTCCACGGTGCGCAATGGCGCGGGTTCGGCTTGCAGGAACAGGTCTTCCGCTTCGTCGAGGCTGTCCAGCACGCGCTCGGTCATGCGATCGTGGATCAGTGGTCGCAGGCTGGCCAGCTCGCTGTCCGTCAGGGATACGCCATCGGCGCTCTGAAAATGGTAGATCACGCCACGCTCGATGCGCCGCACCTCTCTGAGGCCACAGTTGTGGGCGATGTCCGTGGCCTTGGAGGACCAGGGGGAAAGGGTGCCGAGGCGCGGCACCACCAGTAGCATTTGCCCCTGCCCGTCGCCGGCCGTATCGCTCAGCCTCTTTCTCGTCGGGCCATAGCACAGCAACTGCTCCAGCACGCGCCGGCCATCGGCGTCGAGGCTGCAATCCAGATCGGTGAAGTGAATAAATTCAGCAGTAATCGTCGCCAGACAGGCAATCTTCTGTCGCGCATTAGCCAGTAATTTATCGACACGAAACGGGGAGAGAGCGGCGCCGCCGCGAAGCTGAAGCATAGGTCTTTCCAGTGTGGTTCAGGGCTGATCAAGGAGAAACAACCAGTGTCTGCCGAGGTGCTTGAAAAGGTGCTCGAAAAAAGGGGCAATGATACTGTATCCGCAGCGTTTTTGCCTGACCCAAAATACAAATCCCCTCATCGCATGAAGCGATGAGGGGATGGTTCTCCCATAGAGACAGTCAGCCTGAGTTAAATCTCTGTGGGTTTAATCGAATCAAACCTTGAACTGCTGCACCATGCTGGACAGCTGCTCTGACAGCTGGGTGAGTTCATTGCCGGCAGAGGCCGTCTGTTGTGCGCCAGCGGCGGTCTGCTCGGTGATTCCGCTAATAGCCACGACGGACTTATTGATCTCTTCGGCCACGGCATTTTGCTCTTTGGCAGCACTGGCTATCTGCACGTTCATCTGGTTGATGACGGCCACCGCCTCGGAAATGGCATCCAGCGCCTTGCCTGCTGTGGCCGCCTGCTGCACGCTCTCATCGGCACGCGCACTGCCATCCGCCATGACCTGTACGGCCTCACGGGCACCGCCCTGCAGGCGCTCGATCATGGACTGAATTTCCGCGGTAGACTCCTGGGTTCGTGAGGCCAGGGTGCGCACTTCATCGGCCACCACGGCAAAACCGCGCCCCTGTTCACCCGCGCGGGCCGCCTCGATGGCGGCGTTGAGAGCCAACAGGTTGGTCTGTTCGGCAATACCACGAATCACATCCAGCACACCACCAATCGACTCACTATCGCTCTCCAGGCGATTGATCACCTCGCCGGCCTGGCGCACAGCCTGTGCCAGACTGCCGATCACATCAATGGTCTTGCCTACCACCTGTCGTCCATCGTTGGCCGCAGCATCGGCATTCTGTGCCGCCTCTGCAGCAGCCCCTGCATTGCTGGCAACCTCGTGACCGTTGGCGGCCATTTCGTTCACGGCCGTCACCACATCATCGGTGCGCTGTTGTTGTTGCTCAACACCCCGGCGGGTTTCCTCGGTCACCGTTGTCAGTCGTTCCGCCGCCGTATTCAGTCGTCCGGTATAACCCGCCACCTCCCGGATAATGTTGTGCACCAAACCGGCAAATTTATTGAAACCCTGCGCCAACTGGCCGATTTCATCACTACCGTTCACCGCCAGCCGCCGGGTGAGATCGCCCTCACCATCAACGATATCCTTGAGTGCCTGCAGGGTCTGGTTTAACGGCTTCACCACCGTGGAGACGATCAGCCACGTGATCAGTCCACCCAACAACAGGCCAATCAGCAGCAGTGTTGCTACCAGGGTACGAGTGGCATCAACCTGATCCACCAGGCCGTGAAACATCACCTGCGCCATTTCATCCAGCTCAACCACCAGATCCTCAACTTTGCTGCTGACGGTCTCTAACAGGGGGCCGACTTCCGTGCGAATCAAGTGAGCATCGACACGCCAGGCATCACTGCCATGAATGGCGATCAACCTGTCCAGGTGGGTGGCAAACTGCTCTTTCAGTGGCAGAAACTG
>VAPF01050455.1_pt1 | contig 13495 bp, 17 predicted proteins | sample 3393931 | NCBI WGS metagenome assembly VAPF01 (sample SAMN08290437, study PRJNA428436) | hydrothermal vent metagenome | isolation source: Deep-sea hydrothermal vent chimney | place: Atlantic Ocean: South-mid Altantic Ridge | depth 2773 m m | reverse complement strand
CTGGCCCAGGCCTATGAGAATATGGATAAGGTGGATAAGGCCAAGGAGGCCTTTTTAAAACTCACGGACATTAACGGTTTTATCGGTGAAGGTGATCTGGGTCTGGCCCGGATCTATGAAAAACACGGCGATCCGGCTCAGGCCCTGACCTATTATCAGGAATATATAAAATTACCAGAAACCCAGCCGGGTGCGATTAAGGATTGGGTTATGACCAGAATCGCCCAATTACAAAAAAAGAGCTAACTGCTCAGCAGTTACATTCTGGCACTTATTGCTGATTTTGATGTAGAGATGGAAATTATTCATACTCCAGCTGCCATGGCCGCCTGGTCAAAGGCAGAACGGGCCGGAGGCCGGAGTCTGGCCCTGGTGCCCACCATGGGCTGTCTGCATACCGGGCATCTCAGCCTGATGGCCGCTGCCAGACGGCGGGCCGATCTGCTGGCGGTAAGTATTTTTGTCAACCCGGTTCAATTTGGCCCTGATGAGGATTTTGTTAGTTATCCCCGAATCTTTGAGGTCGACTGCCAGGCCGCCGAAAAGGCCGGGGTGGATGTCATCTTCGCCCCTGAGACAGCGGCCGTCTACCCGCCGGGCTTTCAGACCAAGGTTCAAGTTAAAGAGTTGAGCCAGGGCCTGTGCGGGGCGGGGCGGCCCGGTCATTTTGACGGGGTTGCCACGGTAGTGGCAAAATTATTTAATATTGTTCAGCCCCAACTGGCTGTTTTCGGGGAGAAAGACTTTCAGCAACTAACTGTGGTACGAGCCATGGTTAGAGACCTTAATTTTGCGGTGGAGATCGTTGGTCATCCTATTGTTCGGGAGGAAGACGGCTTGGCCATGAGTTCTCGTAACCGCTACCTGACTGCCGCTGAACGGCAGGCGGCTCTATGTCTATATCGAGCTCTGAAATCGGCCCGGCGGCAGGCGGCAGAGGGGGAGCGGGACTGCGGCAGAATTATTGCCCGTCTGGCAGCCGCGATTGCTGTTGAACCCAGAGCCCGGGTGGAGTATCTGAAAATCGTCAACGACTCAGATTTGCGGGAGCTGGAAAAGCTGACTGATGCGGCACGGTTAATGATGGCGGTGCGTATTGGCAGAACCCGTTTAATTGATAACGGTTATCTGCTTTCAAAAAGATAGATCTTCCAAAACTCTATTAACTCAGCAGGCTGTTGAACTGAAAATGGCGGTTTCTGCCTTAAATATACCAACACACCAGGGTTAAAATTGTCACTATTCAAGGAGTAATACCATGCGAAGTGGGAAATCGGGCGTTTTCGCCTTAATAATCTTAATGATGTTATTGGGGACTGCCGGACTTGCAAATGCCGACAGTTCCCAAAAAACAAGTAAAACCAAAAAATGGCTTGAGTTGTTGCGTATAGATAAAGGTGTTGAACGGGAAATTGATAAAAACAAGGAACGTGTTCTTGTTAGTCTGCCGGCCGACCTTAAAATGGAATTTCAAAAATATTCAGCAATTATTTTTGACAAACAAAAAATTATGAGTGAGCTTTTTGTGCCTTTTTTTTCAAAGCAGGTAACAGAGGCTGATTTAGACAGGTGGATCAGTTTTTATTCTTCGGATGTCGGTAAGTCGATAATTGCCAAACAGGCGGATATAAAGGCTAAGCAAGGTGAAATCATAAAAAAAACTATGGAGTCTATTAAAGAGGGCACTGCCGTAAAATTACCTGCTGTAAATTTAAATGACCCCAAATACGCCAAAAGTCTCAGGCTTTTTAAAGTGTTGGACTATAAGAAAATTTATGGACAAATGTTACGGGTGATATCTCGAGTTATGCCGCCTTTTATGCTGACAAGATTCAAAAAGGTGTTTACCGAACATTATTATCTAAGCAGCATGGCCATTTCGACAGAAGAGGTTTATACGAATAAAGAATTGGATGCGGCAATAGATTTTTTTAGTTCAACTGCTTATAAGAATTTTATTAAAAAATTCCCGGAAATAATAAAAAATCAACAGATTCAATATAGACAATATATACAATCACGCATAGAGAGGCTGCAAAAGGCAGATAAATTACCGCAAAATCTCGCCAGCTATCTTTTGCGGAAGAAGGGCTGAAATATACCATTTGTAAAAATCAGGGTAACTCTATTCAGCGAGGGCTGCAAATTGCCTTCAACTCGTAACCGTAACCGTAACTGTTTGGCAGCACTCCAGGTTCGCTGCCCATGAGAGGAATATAATGCTGCGTCAAATGTTAAAGTGCAAAATCCACCGGGCCACTATTACCGAGGCCAATTTGAATTATGAGGGCAGTCTGACGGTGGACAGCGCCTTGATGGACAGCGCCGGTCTGCTGCCCTTTGAAAAAATCAATATCTATAATATTAATAACGGTGAGCGTTTTAATACCTACGTTATTTCCGGCCCGCCAAACTCCGGGGTTATCTGTCTGAATGGTGCCGCGGCCCGCAAGGGGGTGGTGGGTGATCTGATTATCGTGGTCACCTTCGCCCTCTTAGATGAGGCCGAAGTGCAGGGGTATGAGCCGCGAATCGTGGTGCTGAACCCGGATAATTCGGTAAAGACTGTTGCCGTTTAAGGGCTATTCTCAGTTGCCGTCTTATGCCGGATAGTCATGAACAATTTATGCTTGCCGCTCTTGGAGAGGCGGAAGCGGCGCTCGCCAGGGGTGAATTCCCCGTGGGTTGCGTCATCGTCTCTGCTGGTGAAATTATCGCCAGGGGCGGGCGGCAGCATAGCCAGCAGGGCTGCGCGGGGTTGGTCAGCGAACTGGAGCACGCCGAAATTAACGCCCTGCGTGCGCTTCGGCAGCAACAGCCATTATTGCCCATGGAGAGGGTCATCGTTTATTCCACCATGGAGCCCTGTCTGATGTGTTATTCCACCCTGCTGGTTAACGGCGTCTGCCGTTTCGTTTACGCCTACGAAGATATCATGGGCGGCGGCACCAATCTACCCCTGGAGCGTTTGTCTCCTCTATATAAGAATATGCAGCCGACGATTACCCCAGGCGTTTTGCGCCCTGCAAGTCTGGCCCTGTTTAAGAAATTTTTTGGCGGTCCACAGGCCTATCTGCGCGGCACTATTCTGGCCCAATATACCTTAGATGCCTGAACAAAATGACTCCCCAAATAGTTAGAACTCTGGCCTTTCAGCCCAATGAACGCAATATTTTTTTCCATATCCTCACGGCCTGTAATCTGTCCTGCCGTCATTGTTATATAAATCCCGCTCAGCACGGCAATGCCACTCTGGCCAAAGAGACCATTGCCGACTGGCTGACGCTCTTTGCCGATCAGGATAAGAACTCCAATGTGATTTTTCTGGGCGGCGAGCCTACCCTTCATCCCGATCTGCCCTTTGCTGTTAAAAAGGCCCGGCAGTTGGGCTATCGCACTATAACCGTTGATACCAACGGTTATCTTCATCATGATCTGCTCAATAAAATAGGGCCGGAGGAGGCGGTGTTGAGCTTCAGTCTGGATGGCCCGGAGGCGGCGGTTAACGATCCCCTGCGCGGCAGCGGGGTTTTTGAGGTCTGTACTGCTAATATCAGGCGGGCGGTGGCCCTGGGGTTTGAGACCAGTCTTATCTATACGGTAAGTTCTCTGAATATAGCCGCTCTGCGGCGTATGCCAGCCTTAGTTAAAGCCCTCGGAATCCGTAATTTTTTCATTCAGATTATCGGGCTGCGGGGTAATTCCGCCGGTGATGATTCTTCCGGTCTCCAGCTCAGCCCGGAGGAATGGCTGACTCAGGTACCGCCGGTGGCGGCGGAAGCGGCCGCCCTTGGCCTGCATGTCATCTATCCCAAAGTTTTTTTAGATGCCAGTGAACCATTTGTCTGTGCCGGAGAGGCGGCGGAGAACTTCTTTATCTTTCCCAACGGTCGGGTGTACCGTTGTCCCCTTTGTGAAGACTTTCCGGTTCATTCCTTTGAGATAACGGCGGACAGGCATCTGCGCCCAAACTCCGGGCTGCGGGAGGAGCAGTTTTTCAGTTTGCGTATTCCGGAGGGCTGTGTGATGAATAAGATGCTGCAGCCCTCTAATATCAGCTATAATAGTGATGGCCGGCCGAGGTACCGTATTTCCTGCTGTCTGCTTAAACAGGAGATAATGAGTTCAATGGTATAAAAACTCTTGACAATTTTATGTTTACGAGCCATATTGTTAAACTTTGTTGTGGCAAGCGGGCCTATAGCTCAGTTGGCTAGAGCCACCGGCTCATAACCGGTAGGTCCCTGGTTCGAGTCCAGGTGGGCCCACCAATTTATCAGTATGGCTGGATTGTCGGATTGTCGGTGATTCACCTCTTTTTAAATTTTTATTATCATGGCGCATTACATAAACTACGGAAAACCGTACCATTATGGTTTTTAAAAAGGTGTAACCTTGAATAAGGTTGCACCTTTTTTTATAACCTCTCTATCTTATTTAGTCCGCCTATGATCACTGCCGACATTAAACTTCGTAATATAATTGAAATTCTTGACCACGCTGTTCCGCCATCCTGTGCCGAGGACTGGGATAATGTAGGTCTCATGAGTGGCCATCCTGACCAGGATGTCAGGGGGGTTCTCATGGCTCTTGATCCAACCATGGAACTCCTGGAGGAGGCCGTCGCAGTAAACGCCAATCTGATTATTACTCACCATCCTGTAATTTTCAGGCCTTGGCGGCATATACGACTTGATGAGCCGGGAGCCGCCTTTGTGGCCGGGGCTATTCGCAACGCCATAGCAGTATTTGCCTGTCATACCAATCTTGATGCCGTTCGCCACGGAATAAATGATGCCCTGGCCGGTGCCCTTGACATTCTTGACTGCCGTCCTTTGCGGCCCTCCTCCTCTGAAGAACCGGCAGTTGGTTTAGGACTGAGCGGCAGGCTGCGTCGGCCCCTGCCGGGCAGAGAATTTTTACAGATGCTTTGCCATGTACTGAAACAACCCGCGGTCAGGGTGTGCGGCCAGCTGCCTGAAATCATTCAACGGGCGGCGGTATGCGGCGGCAGTGGATCAGAATTTGCCGCCGTGGCCCGGCGTTGCGGCGCTCAGATATATATAAGCGGTGAGATCAAGCACAGTACGGCACGCTGGGCGGAAGAGGCTGGCTTCTGCATAGTTGATGCCGGCCATTTTGGTACCGAAAATACAGGCATACCCGTCTTCGCGGATTTACTGCGTGGGCAGTTTAAGGAACAGGGGCTGGAATTACCGGTTATCGTCTCAACCCGGCAGTGTGATCCCCTGGGCTTGTTTGTTGCCCAATCATGAGCGGGAGCTGATTCAGCGGAGTTAAGGATGATTACCCGTCATCAATCACGGGCTGGCAATCTTAATCCTTCTGGATAGTTCTTTCCTATAACAACAGTTACATCGAAAAAACAAATACATCAATCAACACCCAGAGGTAGTCACATTGAAAGAGGAAATTAAAAATCTTATTGAATTGCAGACCATTGATCTTGAGGTCTATAAGATTAACGAAGAGATGCGGGACGGCCTGAGTAATTTGGATATCAGGCGGAAAGGCATCGAGGACGATAAAAGTACTATCTCCGACTACCAGGAACAGCTTGAATCAGGGGCGAAACGCCGCCGTGAGCTTGAGGTCATGATTAGTGACGAGGAGGAACGGATTAAGGATCGGCAGTCAAAGATCATGAATATTCAGACTAATCGTGAATATCAAAGTATCCTTAAAGAAATTGAGGACACCAAACTGGCGAATAAACAGCGGGAAGATGAGTTGTTGCTTCTCATTGAGCAGCTTGAGGCCCTGGAAAACAAGATTGAGGAAATTAAAAAGAAATGCGCCGCCGAGGAGGAGAAGATAAAGAAAGATTCCACGGCAGTTGAACATAAGGCGGCTAAATTAGAGAAGAAAAAGAGGGATATTGTAAAGGCCAGAGACGCGCAGGCCGCCAAGGTGAATAAAAAATATCTCAAACGTTACGAGACCTTGAAGGAACGCCGCAGCGGGCTGGCGGTGGCCGGGGTAGCTGCTGGGGTATGTCTGGGCTGCAACATGAACATTCCGCCCCAGATGTTTAATGATTTATTGCGGGAGGATGAGATCTTATCTTGTCCGACCTGCAATAGGATGATGTATCATCAACCGGCAGAAAATGCTGAAGAATAAATAATTACCAATGACGTAAAATTTAAGGAGCGGACGCATGGCCGCCAGCCGCACTACGGCTGGAGGAAAGTCCGAACTCCGCAGGGCAGGGTGGTTCGTAACGCGAACTGGGGGTGACCCCGAGGAAAGTGCCACAGAAAATATACCGCCGGGCCGCAAGGCTCTGGTAAGGTTGAAATGGCGAGGTAAGAGCTCACCGCCCGTGTGGTGACACACGGGGCATGGTAAACCCCACCTGGAGCAAAATCAAATAGGGAGACGTTTGAGGGCGGCCCGTCCAAAGTCTCCGGGTAGATTGCTAGAGGCAGCAGGTAACTGCTGTCCCAGATAAATGGTCATGGTTCACCGTCAGGTGAATACAGAATTCGGCTTATAGTCCGCTCCTTTTTCTTTTTTTACCCCCCCCCTCTCTTTTGCATCAGATGCCCCTCTCAGGGGCGTCTGATGTGCTATTTTTTTACTCTGGAGAATTAATGACTGCGCGGGAGATCAATTTCAGGATAGGGCATGGCTATGACGCCCATCGTCTGACCGAGGGCCGTAAGCTGATTATGGGCGGGGTGCATATTCCCTGGGACAAGGGCCTGCTGGGTCATTCAGATGCCGATGTGGTGACCCATGCCCTTTGTGACGCCCTGCTTGGGGCCCTGGGGGCTGGCGATATAGGACGCCATTTCCCTGATTCCGCCCCTGAGTATAAGGGGATAGACAGCCTCCGGCTGCTGGAGATGGTTATGGCTAAGGTCTGCCAGGCGGCATATAGGCTGGTTAATGCCGATCTGACCATCATCGCCCAACAACCCCGCCTGTCACCTTATATCTCACAAATGCGCCGGAATCTGGCCGTGGTCTGCGGGGTCTCAGAGGCTGAGGTTAATGTGAAGGCCACCACGACGGAAGGAATGGGCTTTAGCGGCCGCCTGGAGGGAATAGCCTGTCATGCTGTAACTCTGCTTGGTTAGGAGGTGGTCAGGCCGAGGAGGCGGGGCAGGCGCAGCAGGTCTTGCCGTCGCTCTTGGGGCATGACGGGGCGGGAGCAGCCGGGGCAGTACTCGAATCCGGCTTTTTGGTATCCTTGCTCTTGCCGGCGGTGTCAGGGGTGCTGCAGTAGCCGTCGGCGTACCAGCCGCCGCCTTTGAGCTGAAATGAGCTGCGGGAAATTAATTTTCTCAGAACGCCGGAGCATTTGGGGCAGCTGGTTAACGGTTCATCCGTCAGGTGCTGCCAGGCCTCGGTTATCTCATGGCAATTCTCACATTCGTATTCGTAAATAGGCATTTAATCGACTCCTTTGTGCTGTGTGTTAGATATTAACAAAAAACAGTTTGAAAATAATGCTGTCCGGCAGTGATGTCAATGGTCTTTGTGACAATGGGGGGTAATTTATGCCTTTAAGCTCTTTGGCGGATGGATTAGGGGGTTGAATAATCCTCCCGATATAAGTTATAACGTTCAGCGTGAGATCCAAAACAGCAATAAGCACCGGAGTGCTGTTGAACCGTTACCAAAAATACCATGGGGGAAGTAGTCATGCAGCAGATACTAAGTGCCCAGGCCAAAACCGGCATGGTGCTGGCCAAGGACGTAATGATGCCGGACGGTCGGGTTCTATGCGGCAGAGGGACAGTCATGACCGGGCCCCTGCTGGATCGTCTGATTAAGATGGATATTACGCAGATAACCGTGGACGGTCATCCCGTAAAGGTGCCGGGCGAAAAGACATTAAAGGAAGAGCTGCGGGATATTGAAGATCGTTTCTCTCTCGTCACCAAGGTCGCGCCCCTGATCTATATAAAAAAGCGGATCATGCGAAAGATGATTGATTCCCGGAGATAATTATGAGCGATGACAGACGGCAGCAGTTTAAGGCGGCTCTGCGGGAGACCAAAAATCTCCCCACCCTGCCCGGCATTGTGACCAAACTGACTAAGATGGCCGATGATCCCGATACCACCACTGAGCAAATGGGCAAGGTTATCAGTAAGGATCATATCCTGGCCGCTAAATTATTAAAACTGGTTAATTCCGCTTTTTATGGCTTTCCGCAGCGTATCAGCTCTCTGAGTAGCGCCATTATCCTTCTGGGTTTTAACGTGGTTAAAAGCCTTATAATTTCGGCCTCTATCTTCGAGGTCATGGAGGATCAGGATGTGGAATTATGGGAGCATTCCCTGGGCTGCGCTGTGGTGTCGGGGGTTATTGCCAGGCGCTTGGAGATAAGTGAACCCGAGGAGATCAGTACCGCCGGTTTGATCCATGATCTTGGCAAGGTGGCAATCAAGATGGAGTTTTCCGAGGAATATCGGGCCGTGAACCGGCTGATGATGGAGCGGGGGATTACCATGCGGGAGGCGGAGATGGAAATTATGGGCATTAACCATGCCGAAGTCGGCGGCTGGCTGGCCAAAAACTGGAATCTGCCTATTCGGCTGGTGGAACCAATAAGCTGCCATCATACCCCGGAGAAGGCGGTTAATGAACCTGTATCCAGCGCGGTTGTCCATTTTGCCGATATCCTTATTCGTGGTATGGGCTATGGCCATGCCGGGGATAATAAGGTACCAATGCTGAACAAAAAGGCTTGGGATCTGTTGAGTTTCGGCCCGGCGGATCTGGATGAGATTATTGATGAAGTAGAAGAAAAATTGTGGGATGTCAAGGGCTTCAGCCTGGAGATAACGGCTGATGCGGTACCGGATGACAGCGAGGAACAGGAGGCATAAATGGCGGTGAGGATTCTGGCTGTCGGCAATATTTTTTCCGGGCCTGAACAAAAGATTGTGCTTGAGGCCCAGGGCTATCAGGTGGTCAGCCGTAATGATCTGCAGGGGGCAATGGCGATTTTTCTTGATGATCCGCCGGACACCCTCCTTCTGGAAAAGGGGTTTGAGGGCAATGGTGATCTGGCCCTGATTCCAGTGGTCAAGGCCTGTCTGCAGAAGACTAATATCCCGATCCTCCTGGTGGTTGATAACGAGGAGTCTCTAACGGAGGTGGATTGGCAGGCTCTGCCCATTGATGATTTTATTACCCGCCCCGTCTCCATTGAGGCCCTGTTGATCCGCCTGCGTATGGCGGAGGCCCGTATGCAGCGGGTCTTTGACAATAATCCCCTGAGCCGGCTGCCGGGCAATACCTCCATTCTGCGCGCTATCCAGAGGGCCATTGATGAGGGGCGTGAGCGTCCCATGGCTGTCTGCTATCTTGATATTGATAATTTCAAGCCCTACAACGATCATTATGGTTTCAGCCGCGGTGATGAGGTTATTCTTGTCGTGGCCCGGGTACTGGTGAATGTTCTGGATAATATGGCCCGGCGTCAGAGCTTTGTCGGTCATGTGGGCGGTGATGATTTTGTCTTTATTGTGCCGGAGGCCCTGGCGGCGGTGGTATGCGAGCGGGTTCTTGCCAATTTCACCGGGGTCAGAAATTCATTTATTGAGGTTGAGGATATCAAACGTGGCGGCTTTGTGGAGAAAAATCGTCAGGGTGCCGAGACCCATTTTGGCCTGCTCAGCATCTCCATAGCGGTGATTCTTACTGGTCATGGCGCCTTTCGGCATTATGGCGAGGTGGCTGCCGCCGCCTCCCAGATTAAGCATAAGGTAAAGGCCATGGATGGTTCCAATTACCTGGTCGATCAACGGCGGGCCTATTCTCCAGACTGATGCTCCGGTTGAAGGTAAGCGCTCCATGAACACCTTTGGCCGGTGACTTTCAGACAATCAGACAAAAAAATAACGATTTCTTTAATATGATTGGTATATTCGATTCCGGGGTGGGCGGTATGACCGTGGCCCATGCCGTTGAACAATTTTGTCCCGGCCGGGCCTTGATTTATTTTGGTGATCTGGCCCGCACCCCTTATGGCTCCAAGAGCCCGGCGGTCATCAGGCGTTATGCTCGGCAGAATATTGATTTTTTACTGGCCCATGGGGCTAAGATGATTATCATTGCCTGTAACTCGGCGGCCAGTGTGGCAGCGGAGGATATGCGTCGGGAATTTTCGGTACCCATCTTTGATGTTATTGGCCCGGCGGTACGGCGGGCGGCTGAGATCAGCTCGGCGGCTTCGGGGCGTATTGGGGTCATCGGCACCAGGGCGACGATAAACAGTGCGGTCTATCCCCGCAAGATCGGGCAGATAAACCAGGATTTGCGGGTCTACGGCAATGAATGCCCCCTGCTGGTTCCCCTTGTTGAAGAGGGCTGGCTGAACCGGCGGGAGACCAGAATGATTCTGCGTTATTATCTACGGCCCCTGAAGATGCAGCAGGTGGACACCTTGGTGCTGGGCTGTACCCATTATCCCCTGCTGCGTGATTTGATTCAGCCCCGGATTGGCAAGCGGGTGCGGATTGTCGATTCATCCATTGAGGTGGCCCGTGAGCTGCGCCAATATCTCGACAATCATCCGGAGTATGCTGCCACAACAGGCGGCAGCAAGTTTTATGTCTCTGATATGACCCCGGCTGCTGCTGCTACCGCCCGCCGCATCTTTGGCCGCCCCATAGAGCTACAAGTCCAGCAGGCAGGGGGCTGAGGGTTGGGGGCTGTTATTCATATGTTCATCAATGGTAATTATATGAAATTTTATAAAGGAATAACTATCTGGCTGGTTTTGTTACTGCCGGTTTCGGCCTTCGGGGCCATGTCACCTCATGATATTGCTAGCCGCCTGCAGCAGGAATACCTTAAAACTAGAACCATGCGTGCCGACTTTAAGCAGGTTGCAATCAGTGCCAGCGGCCGCCATAAACGTGAGGGGGCCGGCTTTCTGCGGTTGGCAAAACCGAATCTCATGCGTTGGGATTATACCTCACCCACTGCCCAGGTGCTGGTTTCAGACGGCAAATTCATCTCCATGTATTTTGCCGCCGAAAAGCAGATGATTAACATCGCCGCCAGCCGTTACCTCAGCTCCGATGTAACCTATTCCTTTTTTACCGGCAAAGGTAATATCCTGCGTGATTTCGTGGTCAGCGCTCCCAGGGCGGAGGATAAGGAACTCATGGCCGGAACCTATGAAATAGAGATTGTGCCTCGGCGGGATAATTCCCAGATAGATCATATTGACCTTTGGGTTGATCAGCACTCCTTCATTCTGAAGCGGCTGAGAATGACGGATAAATTCGGTTCGCACACCGATATAACCTTCAGTAATGTGCAAAGAAATATAAAAATAAGGCCGGATGTTTTCAAATATAGCCCACCGGCGGGTACGGAGATTATCAGGAAATGAGAATAGCAATTATGACGGACACCCATGATCAGGTTATGAATATGCGGGCGGCGGTACGCTACTGCAATGCCTATGGCGTGAGTACTCTTATCCATTGTGGCGATCTTATATCGCCATTTATGTTGACCGAACTGGCCGAATTCGGCGGCGCGGTACATCTTATTTATGGCAATAATGTTGGCGATCAGCACCTAATATCACAATTTTGCGGCACGAAGTTTCCCACCATCAATCATCATGGTGTCCTGGGAGCCATGGAGGCCGGCGGCCTGAAGATTGCCTTTACCCATTATCCGGAGATGGCCAGGGGCTTAGCGGCCATGGATAATTTTGATGTGGTATGCTGCGGTCACAATCATCGTTACGCAGTGCGGGAGGTCGGCAGCACACTGCTCATAAACCCTGGAGAGATGCTGGGGGCCGAGGCGCAGCCGGGGTTTTGTATTCTGGAGACTGCCTCAAGAGAGGTGGAAAGGGTTGAGGTTGGGCGGCAAATGGTGGATGAGAGCGCATAGGTAACTAAAGGAGAAACAGAAAATGAATGAGGAAATGAGCTTTGCCGAGCTATTGGCGGAGAGTTATGAGGAGCCGGCGAAACTTCAAACCGGTGATAAGATTAAAGCCCGGGTGGTACGTATAGGCCGGGATATGGTATTTGTTGACCTGGGCGGCAAGAGTGAGGGAATCTTCCCCTTAAGTGAAGTTGTGGATGCCGATGGGGAGATAACCATTAAGGAGGGTGATGATATCCAGGTCTTCTTCCTGAGTGCCGAGCATGGTGAGATTCGTTGTACCACTCGCCTTGGTAAGGGGCCGGAATCACGCGCTCTTTTGGAATCGGCTTTCAAAAGCGGCATCCCGGTGGCCGGCAAAGTGGACGGCGAGATTAAGGGTGGTTTTGCCGTCAAGCTGGCTGGTGCCGCCCGCGCCTTCTGTCCCTTTTCGCAGATTGGGATCAGCCGGGCTGAGGACGAAGACCTCAGCGACCGGGAGCTTGATTTTAAGATTATTGAATTCGGGGAGGACGGCCGTAATATCATCGTCTCGCACCGCAAGGTTATGGAAGAACAGCGGCGGGAGAAACTGATCCAGTTACGGGAGACCTTGAGCGAGGGGATGACTATTATCGGTACTATTTCCTCTATTCGTGACTTTGGCGCCTTTGTTGATATCGGCGGTTTAGACGGTTTGTTGCCAATTTCGGAAATATGCTGGGGTCATGTTGAGAATATTAATGAACGTCTGCGCATCGGCCAGAAGGTTGAGGTCAAGATCATGAAGTTGGACTGGGAGGCGGAACGTTTTTCCTTCAGTCTCAAAGACACCATGCCCGATCCCTGGCATGACATTCTGGGGAGTTATCCTTTAGGCAGCAGCCATAAGGGTCGGGTGGCCCGGTTGACCAATTTCGGGGCCTTTATTACTTTGGAAGAGGGGGTTGACGGCTTGCTCCATATCTCTAAACTCGGGGCCGGCCGCCGCCTCAATCATCCCCGTGAGGTGCTGGAAACGGGCCAGGAGGTTGAGGTCAAAATTGAGGCGGTAAAGGCTGAAGAGCGGCGTATATCTCTAACCCTGAGCGGGGAATTGACTCAGACCGCGGATGGAGATCGGGAGGAGGATGAAAAACCTGGCGCTGAAGATAATTACCGGCAGTACACCCGGCCGACCAAGGGCAGCTCCATGGGCACCCTGGGAGATCTGCTGGCGGCTAAATTAAAAAGGTAAATGCCGCAGGATGGCATTTGGCCCCGCTGGTTGCCGAGTTGATTAATTACCAGTCAGGAAAGTTGAATTATTAGAACAAGATATTTCTCCCCGCGTCCCTTCCCCCCCTTTGTGGGGGAAGGACAGGATGGGGGATATTCCCAAAAACCACAAATCCATCTACCGGGTATGCACAACATAATGTCCCTCTTGTACGCCCATGTGTTTTGTAACATTTCTCAAGATGAAGCAAAACCCTTCGTATTCGATTTTTATTGTGCCCTTTCCATTTCTGGCCGTAATTTGTTTATAGCCGAAATCAATGTCTTTCACTTGCAATTTCAAACATTAATTCAGACGTAAACCAGAGCAATAAAGAAGATTGGCCATCAACCATTGATT
>VAPF01036247.1_pt1 | contig 13534 bp, 8 predicted proteins | sample 3393931 | NCBI WGS metagenome assembly VAPF01 (sample SAMN08290437, study PRJNA428436) | hydrothermal vent metagenome | isolation source: Deep-sea hydrothermal vent chimney | place: Atlantic Ocean: South-mid Altantic Ridge | depth 2773 m m | reverse complement strand
CTGAAAGGGGCGCATACTCATTGTATGTAACCCTTTCAGCAACGCCGAAGACAAAAGGATAGACAAGCAAGATGATCAAGTTATTTATTGACAAGCCCTTAGTGTGCCCGCCCGAAAACTCGGTAAAGTAAAACTCTGAGTCGCAAATCGCTCATCATTTAATCTTTTTTTATTTAGCTTGTAGGGCGATGAAAACGTTTAAACCAATAGGCCAGCGCAGGCAGTAAAAAAATCGCCCCCAGCATGTTAACCAGAAACATAAAGGTGAGCAGGATGCCCATGTCAGCCTGAAATTTAAGCGGTGAGAAGATCCAGGTGGCGACACCGATGGCCAGTGTGATAGCGGTAAAGAGTACGCCGCTGCCGGTTTGGCTCAGAGTCATAAAATAGGCGTCGTAGAGTGTTTTTTCTGTGCGTAAAAACTCCCGCAGACGGCTGTAGATGTAGATGCCGTAATCGACACCCACGCCGACCCCCAGCGCCACTACCGGCAAGGTGGCGACCTTCAGGCCAATGTCGAGCGTTGCCATCAGGGCGTAGGCCAGCAGCGAGACCAACGCCAGCGGCAGCATGATGCAGAGCGTGGTGGTGAGGGAGCGGAAGGTGATCAGGCAGAGGGCGATGATGATGCTGAAGAGATAAAGCAGGATGGGGAACTGGGCTCGGTCGATCTCTTCGTTGGTGGCGGCCATGACGCCGACATTGCCGGTGGCGAGCAGAAACTGCACATCGTCGCGGTTGTATTCATCGCGATAGGCCTTCACGGCGCTGACGATTTTGGTGATGGTGGCGGCCTTATGGTCGGTGGTGAAGATCATCACCGGCATCACACTGCAGTCGTTGTTGAGCAGACCGCTGCTGGTGGGGATATAGGCCACCGACTGCGCCAGCGACGACTCGTTGCGCGGCAGTACCTGCCACTTCAGGCTGCCCTCGTTCCAACCGGCGTTGATGACCCTGACAATGCCCGGCATCGCGATCACCGACTGCACGCCTTCAACATTGCGCATGGCCCACTGAAAGTGGTCGATGGTGCTCATGATGTCGTAGTTGATGCAGCCCTCTGGCGTGGTCTCCACAATCACCGTCAGCACATCGACACCGATGGAAAACTTGTCGCTGATCACTTCGCTGTCGACGTTGTAGCGCGACTCGGCGCGCAGCTCCGGCACGCCGCGTTGTAGATCGCCAATTTTGACATCGGTGGCCTTCCAGGCACCGACGACCAGTAGAAGCAGAGAGAAGAGAATAATGCCGGTGGCCGGTTTCGCCGTGGCTGCTTTTGCCACCACCCGCCAGACGCCATTCATCTGCTCGGCGCGATGGCTCATCTTTTCGCGATGGCCCGGCCGAGGGGCGATGTACGACAGCAGCACCGGCAACAGCAGCAGGTTGATAAAGATGATCACTGCCACACCAACGCTGGCGGTAATGGCCATCTCCTGAATGATGCGGATTTCGATCAGGTAGATGGTGATAAAGCCGATGGTGTCACTGGCCAGGGCAATGGTGCTGGGGATCAGCAGGCGTCTGAAACAGGTGCGCGCCGCCGTCTCGGCATCGGCCCCCTGGAAGACTTCACTGTTGTGGTTGTTGACCATCTGCACGCCGTGGCTGATGGCGATGGCGAAGATCAGAAAGGGGATCAGTACCGACATGGGGTCGATGCCGTAGCCCATCGCTGTTAGCAGTCCCAGTTGCCAGACCACGGCGATAAGGGCGCTGCCCAGCAGCGCCGCCGTGAGGCGGAAGGAGCGGGTGTTGGCGAAGACCAGCAGGGCAGTGATGAAAAAGGTAAGGGCGAAAAAGAGGATTACCCGCGCCGCGCCGTCGGCGATATCCCCGATTGCCTTGGCAAAGCCGATGACGTGGATGTTGAGTTCGATATTGAAATCCTGATTCTGATTGAGACCCTGGTACTGGTATTTACCGCGAATGCGCTCCTCCAGCAGTTTGGCCACCTCAATGTAGTCCAGCGCCTTGCCGGTTTCGGGGTTGAACTCCTGCAACTGTACACTGATGAGGGCACCGCTGAAGTCGTTGGCCACCAAGCGGCCGACGATACCGGCCTTGAGAATATTCTGCCGCACCTTGGCCAGTCCCTCGGGCGTCGCCTCAAAATCGGCAGGGATGACGTTGCCACCAGCGATGCCATCTTCCACCACCTCGGTGAAGCGCACGTTGGGAGTGAAGAGGGAGGTGACGCGGGTGCGATCGACACCAGGAATAAAAAAGACCTCATCGGTGATGGCGGCGAGGCGATCGAAAAAGGGTTTGTTGAAGATGTCACCCTCTTTGACCATTAAGGCGATGAGGATGCGATTGGCTCCGCCGAACTCCTGCTGGTGTTTGCTGAAGGTCTGCATATACTCATGCTTCATCGGCAGCAGCTTGGTGAAGCCGGCATCGACGCGTAGCTGACTGGCAAAGTAGAGCATCACGGCGGTGATGGCGACAAACAGTATGACCACCCAGCGGCGGTGGTTGAAGAGCACTCTCTCCAGAAAGGTGGTCAAGGCGTTCACGGTTTGAACCTCGTGATGCCCGCCTCGCCGATCAGCACTAGCTCGTCGTTATCGCTCGTGAGCAGTGCTGTGATACCGCTACGGTCGGGGCGCTGGATCAGTTGCAGTGCTTCGCCATCGCAGCCGGAGTCAATCAACAGCACGCCGCTCAGGCCGGCGATGATGCAGCGACCATCGTCGGTTTTTAGGCCGCTGGTGAGCATGGCGGTGGTATTTGTGGTGATGCGGCTCCAATTATCGCCCCGGTCGTCTGAGCTGAAAAGATGGCCGCGCAGGCCGAAGACAAATAGCCTGTTTGACGTTAGTGGCAGTGAGCCAAAAAAAGAGCCGTGGTAGGGAGTGGCGAGGTTGACCCAGTTATCACCGCCGTCGTCGGAGCGGTAGACCACACCGCTCTCGGCGGCGATGTAGAGGGTGCCGTCGGCGGCTGAGGCGATGTGATTGAGGTGAAAGTCGTCTTCTTCGCTGATCCAACGCTTCTGCCAGCTCTCACCGCCGTCACGAGTCTCCATAAAAAGGCCATAGGCACCGACAGCGTAGCCGTTGTTACGGTCTTTGAACCAGACATCGAGCAGCGGTGCCTCCTCCTCCGGAGCGCTGTAACTCAGTTGCCAGCTGCGGCCACCATCGCGGCTCTGAATAATGGTGGCATCGTGACCCACCGCCCAGGCGTGGCTCTCGTCCAGTAGAAAAACCCCCGTCAGCATAACCCGCGTGGGGATGCTGGCCTGTATCCAGTTGTGGCCCTGATCGTCGCTGAAGAGCACATGGCCACGGTCACCGACGACAATCATTTTGTGTTGGTATTGAGCACCGTCTAATAGTAAAGAGTGGACGGCGAGAGGGGAGGATTCAGCAGCTTCTTCAGCCCAAGCAGGAACAGCTATCGAGAAGCAGAACAGTGTGGCAAGCAACAACAAAGCGCCCACTACACTGCCCTGTTCGGGTGGACGCGCTTTTTGTGCCCGCCAATCCAGGCACAACATCTACCGTCTGCCTTCTCGCCGTAGCGCCGCCGGAGCGTAATCTGAGGCCTTGCGCTCAAAGTTGAATTTGTACATGTTTTTCTCTTCGTTATCCAAACCCATGACGAGATAACGGCCCGCTTGCAGGTCAGTATGGACTTCCAGGGTGGTCCAAAGCAGCGGTATTTCGTAGTAGTTGATCACATGGCCTTCGGAGACACGCCAGAGCTGGTCGCGGTTGTCGTATTGATCCACCAACAGAATCTGCCAGGAGTCTTCATCAATGTAGAAGGTGCGGCGTTTGTAGATGTGGCGCATCCCCTCTTTCAGCGTCGCCTCCACCACCCAGACACGGTGCAGTTCATAGCGTGGGTACTCTGGGTTGATGTGCAGTGGCGTGATGATATCGCTGTATTTGAGTTTGTCGCTGTGAAGCTGGTAGCTATTGTAGGGCACGTAGATCTCTTTTTTACCCACCAGCTCCCAATTATAGCGCTCTGGGCTGCCGGTGAACATGTCGTACTGATCGGTGGTGCGCATACCGTCAGAGGCGGTGCCGGGGTTATCAAAAGCAACATTGGGGGCGCGGCGCACACGACGTTGACCGGGATTGTATAACCACGCTTTGCGTGGCTCAGCAAACTGATCAAGGGTTTCGTGTACCAGCAAGATGCCACCCGCAAGACGTGGGGGCGACAGTACTTTTTGTTTGAACTGGAGGATGACATTGTTGAGCTTCGCCTCGGTCATCTTCTCTTGCGAATACTGCACATTAAACTCATCGTAAAACCGCACCAAGGTGTAGTTGCCAGCACGGGTGGGTGCAGCCTGGGAGAAGTAGCGCGACGCGGTATCGCCCCGATAGCGTAGAACGTGATTCCAAATAGCCTCTTGGCCATTTTGAGGCTTCGGAAACGGGATGCCGTGGATCGCTCCGGTAACGCCATTGCCGCCCTCGGTCAGTTTCGCTGTCGAGGCATTTTTGATGGTCGCATCGTAGATGCGCTGCGGTAGCGAGGTACTTCGATGGGTGGGGTAGACCTTCATTTTAAAGCTGTCGTAGGTCGCCAGCATCGCTTTATGGCCCGCACTCAGCTTGTCGGCATAGTTGGCCATGTTGGCTTGGGTGATGGTGAATTTCACCTTGTCACTGGCATAGGGGTCGGGGTGGTGGTCACCCGGTTTGTAGCCTGCTGGTGGTGTGGTAATGCCGCCATCCCACGCGGGGATGGTGCCATCGGCATTACCCGCTTTGACGGCTCCCAATGGCGTGAGGTCGACACCAAGTTGGCCTTCGGCCCAGCTATTCGCCGAAATAGCCGTTAATAAAATTGCGCCAATGAGGGAGGCGATGGGTTTAGGTATAGAGTGTTTTGCCATGACTTCTCTCCTTAGAACGAGTATTTGATGTTGAGGGCGACGTAGTCGCGATCGTTGATCAGGTTATAACGACCCGCGCCGGTATAGCGAGTGTAGCTCAGGTCGGCCGAGTAGGTGTTTTGGTAGGTGGCAGCCAAGGCGAGGGTGATGGCGCGACGGCCTCGGATAAAGTTGCCCGCTGGGCCGGGGGATATGCCGTTAACATCGTGTTGCCAAACGATGCGGGGAGCGAGATTGATAGAGCTAAAGGCGTTATCAAACTGCATCCGGGTGAGCAGTCGATAGCCCCAGGAGGTGGCATCTGCAAAGCGGTCGGCGCTTTCGAAGTTGGGGTTGCCATTGACGTCGGGATGAACAGCGGCCAGCGCCTCGTTGCCACTGATAAATGTGCCGGAGCCGTTGAGACGCAGCACTTCTTTACTGGGCATACCGATGACATGGGTGACGCCAACTTCACCCAGTAATACCGTTGTGTTGGCTCCCAAGCCAGGGCCGAAAACTTTGGTGGCGGTCATCTGCACTTGCGAGACATCTTTGCGAATAAAGCCGGGGATGTCGGTTTCAAACGGTACTAGGCCGAGTTGTCCATTGCTGGCCAGTGCAGCAGCGCCCGTGTTGCCAGGGCTGAGATTGTCTTGTGCACCGAGAGCGGCAAAGAGGATCTCCACATCGTCGATCTGTAGTGGCACATCTTTGCGATAGGAGACTTCACCTTGGAGGGCGATGCCCGAGCGGCCTATGTCGGTATTAAAACTCAGGCCAAAAAGCTGAATATCTTCGGGGTAGCTGATGAAATAACGGGCGGTCTGGACGTAACTTAGACCGTTGGGATCAATGCCCGCAGCGGCAGCGGCTGTTCCCATTGTGGCACCGATGAGGGGTAGGCGGCTGTGGTAGTTGATGTAGTAGAGGCCGAACTCCGTATCATTAAGCTTCGGGGCGTAGAGACGAAGTGCTGCGCCGTATTGGCCGCTGTCTTTTGCCTCCCGGTCGGAGCCGCGAGCGACCACCCCAGTGGTTGCCGGAGGGGTAACGACCAAGCTACCAGGTACACTGTCGGGGACAGCACCCCAACCCAGCATGACCCGCTCACCACCAGCGGGTGCAAAGTCGTTGCCACCGAAGTAAGAGCCCACCGGATCAGCCTCGGTCTTCTCCCACTGGAGTTGGTAGAAAACTTCAACATTGGTATTCTCTGTTGTCGCCAGCGAAGCGGAAAGAATGGGGATAGGCAGCAACACCTCACGCAGCTCAGCACCTGGCACACGAATTTTGCTTACATCGACCGGATTAATGGTATTGATGCTGTTTTGAATGAAAGTGCTTTCACCCCAGCTCAACAGTTGGTTGCCGACACGAAATTCGGCCGGTTTATCGCCCACATCAAAGAGTGCCCAAAGATAGGCATCGAGCAGATCAACATCGCTGCCGATCAGCTCTTTGGCGTCGTCGCTCAGCTCTGTTCGTGCGCGGTCACCCTTCTCATTTTCATAGTCATAAAAAGCGGTGGCACGAATAAAACCGCCAAAGTTGCGGTAGTTAAGCTCCATCTCCGAGGTGATTTTGAATGTGTTACTGTAAATACCCTTGTCGTAGTTTAGATTGCCGTCATCGGCATTCACCCCGTAGGCAGTGCCGCCATTGGCGATGCCAATGAGGCGTTGATCTCGATCCTCTATTCGGCTGGCGATGCCCCAAGAGAGGGTGGTGTCCCAACTGCCATAGAGTTCGCCTTTTTGGATTTCAATGGCTTGAGCGGCGCCCGATAGCATCAGAAGTAGCGGGGCAGCGGTGCGGAGTATGGTTTTGTTGTTCACTGTTCTCTCTCCCATTCTGTGGTTATTGGACGACCGAGGTGTCGCTAACGGTGAAAGCGTTGCCATCACTGGCCAAAAAGGTGGCGATGGCGGTTTGCATGACCGTCGTCACCGTTGCGTTGGCTGTGGGGTCAAGAATGGATCGGTGATCACCGCTGGTAAATCGCAGTACATGTTTGAGATTGGTGCCAGATACCGAGTCGCTGGTGGGCGTGAGCCCGAGATAAGCAAAAAGCGGGTCGCTGCCCGATAGCGGCGCTGCTACCGTATCTGCAGGGGCGAGTGTTGTGACATTGTTGGGAATAACCTGATCGGGCAGGTTGCTGTCGCCATCACCTATCACTTCAATCATCAATACACCGCGACCACTGGCGCTATCGCGTGTGGGGTTGGAGGCTTGGGTGTAGTTGATTGGGTCTCCGCTGTCGATCAAAGTCTGCGCCGCCGCCAGAAAAGACTCGTAATCGGCTGTGCCTTTAACAACGCCCGCGCCTGCAAGGCCTGCCGCAATGACTGGGCCAAAACTGGCAGAGCCGTCGAGCAGTTTGGCAATACCACCACCCGGCATGGCCACCACTATATCGCGCAGATTTGGTTCCAGCGCGGCGAAGACCAGCCCCACCATGCCGCCCAGCGAGTGACCGACAAAGTAGACTTTGTTGATATCAAAGTCTGCACCGTTGCCATCGTAATCCATGGTCGCTAGAGCATTAAACAGTGCGAACTGGTCAGCCACACCCTGGCGCAGGTTGTCGCGCGTCACCTGTAAATTGCCCAGATTGATGAAATGTTTGCCCGAGCTGTCGGCTGTACCATCGGGGCAGGGGAAGGTGATGCCTTCGGCACAGGAAGTAAGTGTGGCGTTGTTCGCCAAGTCGATATCGAAGGTGCGTTCGCTGCCGTTGATGTAGAGTGCATGGGTTGGTGCCAAGCCGTGCAGCGGCAGGTCGATGGCGACGGTAGCAAAACCGACACTCGCCAGTGTTTCGGCAATGGCTAACATGGCGCTGCGGTTACTGGTAATGCCGTGTTGAAACATGACCACGGGCCAGCCGCTGTTGGGTTTCATCTCCTTATTACTGGGAGTAGAGACAAGCAGTGGTACAACTTCATCGCTGACTTTATCAGGGGTCGACATATAACGGGTCAGGTTGCTGCCACCTGCACCCGTCCAATATTTGCTGAGCGGGTCAGCCGGGCTGCTGCTGGCATTGCTCAGATAGTAGGGCAGAGTCAGTGTGCCGACGTGTACATTTGCAATGCCGGCGGGACCGCCAACGAGTTGCGATGCGGTGCCGATGGGCTTACTGATAATGGCTGAGCTGCTGCTTGTTGACACTCCTTTAACGGCCGTTAATACATCGCCAATGGATTGAGTTGAAAATACCCAGCTCACTGCAACACTGCTGCTGGGGATGCTCTGTCCTGCCAGCGCAGCTTCCTGTGCATTAGTTAAAGGGCGCAAGGCTTCCAGTGCAACAGCTTGTTCATCGGTTAATACTTTGACTTGGCTAACACCATCAATATGCAGTGGTTGGGGGGATTTAGTGATGTTGTAAACGCTGTCCGGCACTAGGTTGCGGCCATCGGTGGACTGGATGCCAGTAGTCAATGCCGCCAAGTAACTGCTGGCGGGTTTGAGGGGTTTGATCGGCACGATGGCGATGGTTTTGCCGCTACTATCGACCGAGGAAACGCTGGCAACATAATCGACACCGTAGACCAGTTCTGAGGATACCGTATCGACAAGGCCAAAGGCATTGAGTGTTACCTCAAACAGTTTGACGGTGTTTGGCCCAAGCGTGCTGGCTTCGGCGGCGGCACCGATGGTGGTTTTAAGGGGCGCAACCGTGGAAAAACCATCCAGAGAGTTCATCGCCACCTTGGGATCCGTCGGATCATTTTCATCCTCGACGCTTATATTTAGTGTCGCATCTGTTGGATGAGCTCCCGTAAAGGGCGTGGCACCGAGAAAGGCAAAATTATTAGGGGAGGGAACTTCACTGGCGGAGGGATCGAATCGAGCAACTAAATTACCGCCATCCCCTCGGTCGATCATTAAATCAGCTTCAACACGCGTATCCGTGTCATCACAAGCGCTTAATAGCAGCGCAGCCCCAACAGCAGAAACAACCCATTTCTTTTGCATATTTAACTCCCCTTGCTTGCCATTCTTAGTGTGGTCGTCAGTGAGAACTGAACTACAGAGTGTCCGAATTTTTTTATATAATATGAGCTATAAATCATCTTGTTGTAGCTCATAATATAGTCTTTTTTGGTATATATAAAGAATTTATAGCCCACTACTTTAAGTTTTTATACAAACGCTTCTCTTTTCGGGATGTTTTATAAGCAATCCATAGTTTACGTAGAGGCGTTAATTTGGTGCGATGCTCTAGCACTCGAAAGCCATCTTTTTCGATTTCATCCAATGTTGCTTTATATATTTCAGCCATCATCAGGCCACTCACTTGTGGGTAACGATCTATATCCGGTAGTTTTTCCAGGGCTGAATTATAATATTGCCTTGCCCGGTCAGCCTGAAATTTCATCATTTGTTGAAAATTATCGGATGTCTTGTATTGAAAGATATCCTGCCTGGATATACCAAAACGTTGCAGGTCATCTTGTGGCAAATAAATACGACCTCGACCCGCATCCTCGCGCACATCTCGTAAAATATTAGTTAACTGTAAAGCGGTACCTAAATCTTCAGCATATTTGAGAGTTTTACGATCGGTATAGCCAAAAATTTCAGCGGACATTAAACCTACAACACTCGCCACGCGGTAACAATAGAGAGCTAAGTGTTTGAAGCTTTCATACTCGCTGTGTTGAAGATCCATCGCCATGCCGTCGATAATTTCCAGAAAATACTCTTGAGGAAGGTGATGGTTTTGGCGCGCTTCGTCTAAAGCTTTGCTGACAGGATGCTGTGCATTTCCAGAAAAAACAGCATCAATTTCACTACGCCACCATTGCAGTTTAGTATGCGCAATGGCTTCATCATTGCATTCATCCACAACATCATCGACTTCGCGGCAAAAAGCGTAGAGCGCAATGATCGCTTGTCGCTTTTTGGGAGGGAGAAAAAGAAAGCTGTAATAGAAACTTGAGCCGCTTTTTGATGCCTTATCTTGACAGTATTCGTTTGGAGTCATTTTAGAGAGAAATTTCCGTACTTCGAACAATCATTTGAATTATTGGATTATACTAACTTTTTAAATAAAAAAACCTGCCAAATTGGGTATGATAAGCAGAATTAATAGAATGACATCGTAAAGAGATATTGCATGGCTATCAATGATAAAAAAAGCAGGTACTCAACATTTTTGTTGTGTGGTGCACTTCTGGTGGGTTGCAGCAGCGATAAGGCACCAAAGATTAGTGAGCTGCAAAAAGGACAAGTTCTTTTTGATAAAGGTGATTATGTAGAAGCTCAAACTGCATTAATAACGGCACTTGAGGTCGTTAAAGATGAGAGCAAGCTTACTGATATTTATTATCTTTTGGCCAAAGTTGAAGAAAAAAACAAAAATTGGGCTGCTGTTTTTAAATACTATTCAAAAGTCATTGAACTTGACCCTGACCATGTTGAGGCTCGAATCAAACTAGCCAAGCTCTATCTGCAAGCGGGCAAGAGTGATAAATGCCGTGAGATGGTTGATTTTGTTTTAGCAAAGAACCCGAATGAGCCTGAAGCGCGAATGATTCGTGCGGTCATGATGGCAAATGATGGAAAAATTGATGATGCAATCAAAGAGGCCAAGGCTGTTTTTGATGCTGATGCAACGCAGTCTGGCGCGGCAATTTTGTTATTGACGCTTTACACCAAGGCGGGTGATTTGAGTGATACTGATGCCGTATTGCAGCGTGCAATTGAAGCAAACCCTAAAAGTGCAGCACTTCACCTCTCTCTTTCACAGATTTTACTCAATCAGAATCAACCTGAAAAAAGTGAACAGCTTTTAAAACAGTTGGTCTCTATTGAGCCTGAAGAACTCAAGCACCGTGTTCGTTTGGCTACTTTCTATTCAAATACCAATCAACTGGAAAAAGCTGAAAAAGTATTGAGAGCTTTGGTTAACCTTGACCCGAAAGATCCACAGCGAGTCGTTCTTTTAAGCAAGTTTTTAGCCTCGAAAAAAGGCAGTGAAATGGCTGAAAAAGAGCTGATGACTGCGATAGAAGATCAGCCTGAAGCGCTGACATTGCGCTTTGCTTTAGCTGAGTTATATATGTCATCACAACGTTTGGATGAAGCTGAAAAGCTTTATAGAAATATTGTACAGCTTGATCACTCTGGTGAGGGTGGCATTCTGGCACGTAATAAACTGGCACTTGCTTTATTGCAAGAAGGGCAGTCTGAAGAGGCGGGTTTATTGTTGGATGAGGTACTTCAGAACAATCCATCTGACCGTGATGCATTGCTTGCACGAGGTAAATTGTCGCTTTCAAAACAAGAGGCTCAAGAGGCCATTAAAGATTTGGAAGCCGTTCTGAAAGTACAACCTGATTCAGCAGGTGTATTGAAACTTCTAGCGCTGGCTTATGCGGCAAATTCAGAGCTGGAAAAAGCTAAACTCAGGATGAGAAAATCACTGTCGTTACACTCTGGTGATGTGGGTGGGTGGTTCGGATTAACTCGAATTTTGATGGCCAATGAAGAGTATGATGCCGCACTGGATGCTGTTAACCAGTTACTTAAACTGTCTCCCAAACATTTAGAAGGGCTTTTGGCTAAGATTGATGTTCAATCTAAACAATTGGATTGGAAAGGCGCGGAGCAGACGGCAGCCGTGATTAAGTCGGTTTACCCTGATCAAGCGGTGGGCTATTACCGATTAGGGCAGCTTTACCAAGCGCAAGGCAAAGAGAGTGAGGCCAACTCAGAGTTTGAAGGTGCTTTGGAGCGTTCAAAGGATTCATCAGAACCACTCACTGAGCTGTTTCGAATTTACAAGAATTTTATTATTCAAGGGGATGCTGATAGTGCGATTAAATCGATTAATAAAATACTTGAAAACTCACCTGAACTGGCTGCAGCTTATGCTTTATTGGGTGAAGTGTATGCCTTTAATAATGAGTTTAAAAAATCTGAAAATGCTTTTTTAACCGCAATTGAATACAACCCGCGTCATGCTGATGCGTACATGGATCTTGCAAATCTCTATTTAACACAAAAAAACAGAGAGGCAACGATACGTACTTATCGTCAAGCACTATCAGTGATGCCGGAAAATCTTAATATTGCTTTGGAGCTGGCGAAGGTTTATGAACTGGCGGGTGATGTCGAAAGTGCTATTTCAGTCTATGAATTTTTACGCAAAAAAAATACCAGTGTTGATGTGGCGACCAATAATCTGGCCGTATTACTTGCAACCCGTCAGGGTGATGAATCCAGTCTAAATCAAGCTCTGGAGTTGGTGCGTCATTTTGAAACATCTAAAAACCCTGTCTTTCTTAATACATTGGGTTGGATTTTTTATAAGAAAGGAGAGCTGAACCGAGCGCAATCACTGCTAGAGCGAGCGGTCAAACAAGCGCCTCATGTTGCAATTTTTCAATATCATCTAGGAATGACTTTTTATAAACAAGGAAACATCACACAGGCAAAAGAACATCTGAAAAAAGCAATTAATTCAAATGAAAGTTTTGTAGGCAGAGAAGAGGCCAGTATAACCTTAGATAAAATATAGGAAATAGACTTATGAATACAGATATAGCCGTGTTAAACAGTCGTTTTGGTATTGAAAATCAAGTTGTATTTAAAACAATTTCAGATAATTTTTTGGTCGTTGAAATAAATAATGCTCATGCGACTGCAAGTATATCTCTGCAAGGAGCCCACTTGATGAGCTGGGCGTTGAAGGGTGGCGAGCCGGTCATATGGATGTCTCAAGAGGCCAGCTTTAAAGCTGGAAAGTCAATACGCGGCGGGATTCCTGTCTGTTGGCCCTGGTTTGGAGGTCATTCAACGGATTCATCAAAGCCTGCTCACGGTTTTGCACGGACTGCATTATGGGAAGTGATTCAAACAGAAGCATTAAAAGAGGGCGCAACGCTGATTGCTTTTCGTCTGATACAAGATGATAAAAGCCATGATGGGTGGCCTTACTCCGCTGAGCTGGAGATACATTTCATTATTGGTGAATCACTTAAAATTGATCTGGTGACACGTAATACGGGTCAATCTGCAATCACTGTGGGTGATGCATTGCATACCTATTTTTCTGTGAGTGACGTTCGAAATATTACGATCAGTGGATTAGAAGGTTGCCCATATCTGGATAAAGTCGATGGCAGCGAGCAGAAAAAGCAGCAGGTGGGAGCTGTAAAATTTGACCAGGAAACGGATAGAATCTATTTGGAATCCACTGAGGACTGTGTGATTGATGATCCGGGTTTAAAACGCCGTATTCGAATCAGCAAGCTCAACAGTGAATCAACAATTGTCTGGAATCCCTGGATTGAAAAATCAGAACAGATAGGTGATATGGGGCAGGATGGCTATCTCAATATGGTTTGTGTGGAAAGCGCAAACGCAGCAGATGATGTTGTATTGCTGGCACCTGGAGATAAGCACCATTTATGGGTTCGTTATAGTGTCGAGTGAGTGGCGCATTTATATTGTTTGCTGCTCAGACAGTAGTTTTTATACAGGAATTACAAAAGATGTTTCACGCCGCATTGATGAGCATAATCAGGATAACTTGAAAGCAGCGAAATATACGCGAGTGAGAAGGCCCGTCAGGTTGATATATGAAGAGTCAGTGGCCACACGTTCAGAAGCAGCAAAGCGTGAATGTGAAATTAAACAGATGAGCCGGAAGGAAAAAGAAGCTCT
>VAPF01007845.1_pt1 | contig 13547 bp, 9 predicted proteins | sample 3393931 | NCBI WGS metagenome assembly VAPF01 (sample SAMN08290437, study PRJNA428436) | hydrothermal vent metagenome | isolation source: Deep-sea hydrothermal vent chimney | place: Atlantic Ocean: South-mid Altantic Ridge | depth 2773 m m | reverse complement strand
GATGGTACTGCCAGGGCAGCTTGGTGGGAGAGTAGGTCATCGCCGAATTTATTTTTAAGGCTGTAATCCTTTTTGGGATTACAGCCTTTTTTTTTGCCTTTTTGTGAGACATTTTAATTCAAGACTGCCAATATGTGAAAGGGGGGGGGAAAGCTGTCGTTGATAGCAGGTTGAACTATAACGGAAATCCCCCGCTGCACAGGCAGACGGGGGAGCGAAACGGTAAATCGTGGGGGAATACAGGCAAGTAAATTATATAATCATATAGTAGGCGCTCAAAAAACTACACTCTTGACTTTATAACACCTCGAAATGTAAGCCGCGGTACGACTACGATCGTATGTGAGCGTTTCAGGGTGTTCATGGAGCGCTTACGTTATATAAGTCCCATTTTCAGAACGGTGTCACGTTCTGTCCTTAATTCAGCCAAGGTCGTATTGAATTTGTTTTCACCGAATTTATCCTGTTTCAAGCCTTTAACTATGTGCAGTTTTCCCTCTTCAACCCGGCAGGGGAATGAAAATATCAGGCCTTTATCCACCCCATATTCGCCATTGGAATACAGACTGACCGAGAAACTCTCCCCCTCTGGGGTACCGTGAGTGAGGTTGTAGACACTCTGAATACAGGCGTTGGCGGCAGAGGCGGCGGAAGAGGCTCCGCGGGCTTTGATAACCGCGGCTCCGCGTTGTTGAATGGTGGTTATAAATTCTTCCTGGAGCCAGTTTTTATCATTAATGACCTCTGCTGCCGGTTGGCCGCAAATCTTGGCATTGGCGAAATCCGGGAATTGGGTGGCAGAGTGGTTACCCCAGATGGTCATTTTCCTGACTTCTGTTACATCGACACCAGCCTTGCGGGCCAATTGTGTTCTTGCTCTGTTCTCGTCCAATCTGGTCATGGAAAAAAAACGATCCTTGGGCAGTCCGGAGCTTTGCATGGCAATTAGGCAGTTGGTATTACAGGGATTGCCAACCACGAACAGCCGGCAGTCCGCCGCTGCGTTGGCCGCCATGGCCTTACCTAATGGCCCGAATATACCGCCGTTAACCTGTAGAAGATCACTGCGCTCCATCCCCTGCTTGCGTGGTACAGAACCAATGGCGATAATCCAGTTTGCTTCAGAGAAGGCGGTCTCCATTTTGTCGGTGCAGATAATATTCTTTAAAAGCGGAAAGGCACAGTCGTCAAGTTCCATTCTAACTCCTTCTAAGGCACCAAGGGCCTGAGGGAGTTCAAGGAGTTGGAGCTCGACATCGGTGTTAGAACCGAACATTTGCCCAGAGGCGATTCTGAATATGGTGGCGTAACCAATCTGGCCGGCCGCACCAGTTACCGCAACCCTGATTCTATTCCTATTATTAGACATTTGTGTTCTCCGTTATTTGTGGGTTTCTAATTGAAAATATGGCAGCTTTAACTTTTGTGGCCTGCCAATTTTTTATAACTGTTTAGCCGCATCCCATTTTCAGTTACTCGAAGCTTTTGGCTTATATGAAAGTCACCTGCCAAGAAGGGTATTTAGCCTTGCCACCATTATTAAACTGAAGGGGGCAGAGGTAAATATTGGGGCTGCCAGCGCATCTTCTCTATCAGCGTATCAAGGCGATTGGGGTCATCATGATGTTGAAAATGGCTGTAGGCGCAGGGGGCGCTTATCCCTTCTTTAATGGCGGCTCGGCCCACGGCTTTGGCCACCGTTAGGCTGACCTTACGCAGATCGTCCACCGCCGGGGTGAGAATCCCGCGCCGTAGATCCTGCCCTTCAACCATATCAGCCACGGCCTGGGCGGCGGCCGTGAAGAAAGATGGCCGCACCTCCCGCGCTCCAGAGGCAATTGTCCCCAATCCCAGGCCTGGAAAGACAAAAACATTATTGCATTGTCCAACTCGAATATCCCCCGATGAGCCCTTAAGAGCAGGAAATGGGCTGCCAGTGGCAGTTAAGGCCTGGCCAGCACTCCATTGGTAAATATCCTCCGGTACGGCCTCGGCCTTGCTGGTGGGATTACTAAGGGGCATGATCACGGGACGGTTGTTATTGGCCATGAGGGCCTGAACGATCTCTTGGTTAAATACTCCGCTCTGGCCTGAAGTCCCCACCAATACCCCTATAGCAGCCCGTTTAATTACATTTAACAGTTTACCGTCTTTTGCTGAACTGTACCACTCCAACATCTCGGGATCTTTAGCGAATTTCTCCTTGTAGGGCTCAAGAGTCCTGTCAGAGGTGATTAATCCGTGGCTGTCAAGAGTGAATATTTTATTTCTGGCCGCCTGATCTTGCAGCCCTGCAGCCATGAGGGCGGTGTGGAGTTGCTCGGCGATACCTATGCCGCCTGCTCCGGCACCGTATATCAGAAAGTTTTGGCTGCTTAAGGGCTCCCTCTTAATCTTCATGGCTGTTATGATAGCCGCCAGGTTAATAGCTCCGGTACCCTGAATATCATCATTAAATGAAATAAGGTCGTGGAGATAGGAATCACGGATGGCAAAGGCGTTCTGCTTGGAGAAGTCTTCCCATTGGCAGATGGCGGTAGGATAAACATTTTTGAAGGCTTTGGCAAAACGCTGGACAAAATCTATGTACTGATCTCCCTTGAGCCGCTCATGCCGCCAGCCCAGATAATTTTCATCAACAATAAGCTCTTGATTATCAGTGCCGACATCGAGAGAGATGGGCAGACAATGCCAGGGGGCGATGCCGCCGCCCTGGGTATAAAGCATAAGTTTACCAAGGCAGATAGCAATGCCGCCAGCCCCCTGATCGCCTATTCCCAAAATGCCTTGATTATCGGTAACCACGGCCACTCTGATATTTCGGTGTCCGTAACGGCTTAATATCTCTTCCGCCTGATCTATATTGCCGGGATAAAAATGCAGGCCGTTGGCCCTCCTGAACATGGATGAGTAATGCTGGCAGGCAAGGCCTACTGTCGGGGTGTAGATAATGCCCATGAGGCGTTTTATGTCGGAACTAATCAGGGCGTGGGCCAGGGTCACATTACGGTCAAAGAGGGAGCGGACATAGATGAATTTTTCCAGCGCGCTGGTCTTATGTTCAAAGACGGACATGCTGTTTTTAAGCTGCTGGGGCAGCGTCCGGATTCCTGGGGGCAGGAGGCCTTCCAGTTTTAACTCTCGGCGTTCCCGGCTGCTGAAGGCGCTGCCCTTGTTGAGATAATTATTGATTTGGGTGGCCATCCCCCTGGCCTTAACCTCAATGGCCTGGGTATTGCCATAATCGTCATAAATAAATTTATAGGTATTGGCAGGCATTGATAATCAGCTCCGTTTTTGTATGACTTTCATGTTTTGTTGTGCCCGGTTGATTGGGCATGGCAGTTAAGTTACGAGTTCTGAACCGTAAAAAACAATATTCCGTAAATTGGGGGAACTATTTTTTACGGCGCGGCTTGCGGGGCGGGAACTCCCAGCTTATTTTCCCCTTTTTATCCAAGACCAAAAAGGCATCAAAAGGCCTTTTCTTTTTGGAGATAAACCCCTTGATGAGCTCGGTGCGGCCCTGATTTAAGAGCTGCTGAATATGATGTGGTTCAATTTTTCGAGAGAGAATAATTTTGCTTATTTTAAGACCGTTTTTTTCATCCCCTTCCAGGGCCGATTTGGACATATAGGCCCCTGGGGTTTCAAAGACCTCGCTATGGTCGATGGGGGATATTCCCAATGGCGAGGTGCTGGTAATGCTCTCTATGTCAAGATTGGCAGTGTCGTTAGCAAAGATGAATTCTACCTTGTTGTTGGTGAGCTTCACTGAGGCCGTAAAGGTTTTACCGCTCTTTCTGCTCCTGAAATCATCAAACGGCCCCAGGATTTTGCCATGCAGCATATCAATGACTTCGGCCTCCTTCATGGCTCTGCCCCCCAGTATTTTGCGAATTGTAATGCTGCCGTCTTCGGCGCTGTAGGCGTTGGGGGTGTCAAAGAAACGGAGCCCGTTAACCGGGCTGAAGGTGGCCTCTTTTTTGGATTCAGCGCTGTCTTTCTCGAAGGATTTTACCTGGGAGATGATATGACCAGTGAGATCTTTGATCTCCTTCATGAACTGCTGACGGGTGAAACTACCCTTTAAAATCTGATTTAATTTATGCTCCCATTCCCCTGTCATCTCCGGGGAGGCCAGAACCTCAATCTTCATGGCCTCCAGAATAGCAAGAAGTTCCAGGGCCTTGCCCGTGGGTACCAGTTCCCGGCCTTCCCGGGCCAGGTAGTTATCCTTAATCAACTTCTCTATGATTGCCGCTCTCGTGGCCGGGGTACCCAGGCCGCGCTCCTTCATGGCATCGGCTAATTCCTCATCATCAATCAGCTTGTTGGAATTTTCCATGGCTGACAGCAGGGTGGCCTCATTGAAGCGGGCCGGGGGTTTGGTCTCTGTCTCTTCTAACTCCACCTTCCGGCAGTTAATCACCGCCTCCCTGGGAACCGGGCTTAAAATTACATCTTTGTTGGAGCCCTTGGCATCCCCGTAGATAATTTTCCAGCCCGGATCTACCAGAATCTTACCTTCGGTGAGAAAGGTCTCTCCGGCGGTTATTGATAAACGAGTAGTATTAAGGTAACGAGCCGGTGGGAAAAATACTGCCATAAAACGCTGTACCACCATCAGGTAAATTTTAAATTCCGGTTCAGAGAGCTTACCCGGCAGTTTGGCAGTGGGGATAATAGCGTGATGATCGGAAATCTTGGCATTGTTGAAAATGCGTTTATTTTTTTTAATATAGTTATTTTCCAGGGCCATGGCGGCAAATTTATTCAGCTGCCAGCCCTTTTGAGTACCTATGGTTTCCTTTACCTGAGGAAGATAGTCTTCGGGCAGACAGCGGCTGTCTGTTCGGGGGTAGGTGAGTACCTTATGCCGTTCATAGAGGGCCTGAGCCAGTCCCAGGGTGTTTTTGGCGGAGAATCCAAAACGGGAATTAGCCTCGCGCTGCAGGGAGGTGAGATCATAGAGAGGGGGTGAGTTCTGGCTCGATTTTTTACTGGTCTCGGTAACCTCGGCAGGCTGGCCCGTACAGCGCTTGATAATTTCTTTTGCCTTGTCCTCATCCCATATCCTATCTTTTTTGAGGTAGGGATCATGCTCATCTTTCTTGAAATCAGGGTCAATCCACCTGCCGTCATAGGCCTTTTCGCCCCAGGAAAATGAGCCAAGGAGGGTAAAATAGGGTCGGGGAATAAAATCCTGACGTTCCTTCTCCCGTTTAACCAGCATGGAGAGGGTAGGGGTCTGAACCCGGCCGCAGGGGGTAAGCATGAAGCCGCCGTTACGGGAGTTATAAGAGGTAAGGGCTCTGGTGGCATTCAGGCCTATGAGCCAGTCTGATTCGGAGCGGCAGAGGGCGGTATCATGCAGGGTGGCCATCTCTTCCTTAGCCCGCAGAGTGTTAAAGCCCTCCTGGATAGCATCCTTAGTCATTGACTGGAGCCAGAGGCGTTTAAAAGATTTGCGGGCTACAGTTTTATTCCAGACATAATCAATTATATACTGAAATATTAATTCGCCCTCACGCCCGGCATCACAGGCATTGATAATTTCTTTAACGTCCTGGCGGCGGATCAGTTTCTGTAAGGCATTTAACTGGCTCTTGGTGTTGCTCAAACCCTTAAGTGGGAACTTATCAGGTAAAATAGGCAGGAGCTCAAGTCCCCAACTCTTGTATTTGGGATCAATCTCCTCTGGATAGCAGATAGAAACCAGGTGGCCAATGGCGTAAGAAACGATATATTTACTGGATTCGTAATGTGTTTTGCTCTTGGTGAATTTGCCCGGTAAGACCTTTACAAGATCTGCGGCAACGCTGGGCTTTTCCGCGATTACTAAAATTTTATCTGTCATAATTTTATAAGATAATATTGGTAACTATTCAGCTGTCCCTCATCTCGGAGTTTACGTTTATCTGAACAGTTACAGTTACGAGCTGAGGGTAATTTGCAGTCCTCGCTGGATAGTTATAAAAAAAATTAGGTATTTGTGTTATCTTTATGAATCTCTGCCGTTTTTGATGGAACTTCCCCAGTTTAGTTTGCTGCGTAATATTTCAAAATAATCCTTTTTAGAGGAGGCGATCAGCTTTAGATAATACTCTGAGGCCTGAATTTCAATGGTATCGTCCTGATGAATATCCCAGGCAGACTGGCCGTCGACCAACACCTTGACATCCTGCCGGCGGCCAGCCTTGAGCCTGGCGGTGAGGATAGTGTCAGGAGCTACTAAGAGCGGCCGGCTGTCCAACATGAATGGGCAGATGGGGGTTATGAGGATTGCCTGCAGGGCGGGGTGAACGATGGGGCCTCCGGCCGATAAATTGTAGGCGGTGGCCCCGGTGGGAGTGGAAAAAATAAGCCCGTCGGCCCGGTAGGTGGTTATATAGTTGTTATTGGCCCAGGAATCAAGCTGGATCAAACGTTCAATATTGCCCTTGCTGATGACCACATCATTTAAGGCCATCTGCCAGTCCGACGGTTGGCCTTTGGAGATAACTCTTGTTTTCAAGAGCAGGCGGTGCTCAATGGTGAATTTATTATTAAGAATGGCCTCCAGGGCTTCATAACGTTCATCTTTGCTTATCTCGGTGAGGAAACCAAGATCGCCGAGATTGATGCCGACCACGGGAATTCCATAACGACTGGCCTGTTCGGCGACATGGAGTAGGGTGCCGTCCCCGCCGAGGATGATGAGCAGATCAAGGCCCGGCTTTACCAGATCTATCACCACCTTTATATTACGTTCACGGAACCAGGCGCTCAGCTCTGCGGCGATAATTTCCGGTTCCTTACTGCCAAGACGTTTGATTATGCCAATTTCCCGCATGGTTACAGGGGCGTTGTTGTCTGTCTGAACCGGCAACTCAGGATTTACCGAGTTCTGCTGAACGTCTGGTCGCCGCTTCGACGGCATCCATGATGATCCCTTGAAAGCCGGCCCTGGCCATTTCATGCAGCCCGGCAATGGTGGTACCGCCGGGGGAGGTCACCATGGCCCGAAGTTCGGCTGGATGTTTACCGCTCTCCATGCTTAGTTTTACCGAGCCAAGTATGGTCTGTAGGACCAGGGTCTGAGCTGCATCTCTCGGTAAGCCAACTTTGAGCCCGGCGTCAATCAGGGCCTCAATAAAGGTAAAAACATAAGCCGGGCCGGAGCCGGAAAGGCCGGTAACTGCATCAAGGTACGATTCCGGCAGGATTACCGCCTGGCCCACGGCCTCAAAAATGGCCCTGGCCTTGGCCATGTCCTCATCGGTGGCCCCGCGTCCGGGACTTAAAGCGGCCGCTCCTTCCTGAACCAGAGCCGGGGTATTGGGCATTACCCGAATTACCCGGCAGCCGCCGTCGGCCAGTTTATCCTCTAAAAAGCTTAAAGGAATACCGGCGGCAATGGAAATTATTAGATGATCTATGCCAATACCCGCCTGCACACTGTCTAATACCGGCCCCATGATCTGCGGTTTGACGGCCAGAATGATGATTGGGCATTTGGCGGTCATCTCATTGGCGTCGGCGCAGGTATTGATCCCGTAATCCTCCAATATCTGCCTGCGGCCGGGGGTGGGGTCAGCGGCTATTATTTCCCGGGCCGGAAATAATTCTGCCTTTAATACTCCTTTAATCAGGGCCTCGGCCATTTGGCCGCCGCCGATAAATCCTATCATTGCCATTGCTGTTGCCTCAATTTTTAGAAAGATACCTCGTAACATCCACGTCCGGTTTTGCCCAGGCATAACGAAACGTGAAAAATCGTGCCAAGGCCAATACCCTCGGCACGATTTTCATGTAAACTGGCTGTCCGCATCTTTTGTGCGACCGCCTAAGCAGTTACGATGCTTTGAACCTTGTACTTGAAAAATGCAGGGGCACTATAACAGGCAAAATTAAAGCGGGCAAGGGGGTAGAAGGGCGAGAGTCCGGCGAAAGGCGGGTTGTCAGGCGACAGTTCTGGAGCGGAAGGCTTCTAACGGCGGCCAATGGTATGCCTCCTGGCCGCCGCCAAAAAGTTAAAACAGCCGGTGGGTGACCTCGGGGTGGTGGGAACGAAAATTATTTAGCTTGTTTTTATCCAACATGCCGATATTTATTTCCAAGGGTTCATTGTTGTTTTTTGCCAGCTTAAACCAGTTGTCTATTTCTTTTTCCAGGGATTCTTCACCTACCCGCCTAGAGGTTTGGGCTCGGCTCTGGTCAAGCTGGTGATCAATGAGGCCGGAATTAAGATAACTCCATTCCCCGTTATCTCTTGCCACAACTCCTGTGTGCCCCCGGGAAGGGGTGGAGAATGATAAAATCATCCCCTGGCGGAGAGACTTTTCCAGACCGGTAAAGGTTTGTTCCGCCAGTTTTTCGGGATGTCGAATGTGATTAAAGGTTCTGGCAAAAGTGATTTTACCGGCCGCTTTGATCAAGCCTTCACCGTTCTGGTAGGAATTTAGAGGTTTCCCCTGGGTTAGGGCCATTTTTTCCAGAGTCTCGCGCAGGCCACCGTTTCCACTATATTTTATACCTAAGCCCTTTAAACCTCTGACCACCAGGCCGTAACAGTCTATCTCACTGTATGGACGCCCTATATACGGTCTGATTTTATCAACCAGTTTCCGGGAAATGCTCTTGTTGGCGGTGAAAAAATTATTAACCGCCGTTGATAAATGTTCCTCGGCGGCGGAACTGATGGTATTGGCTGCCGCATTCTGGCGAGGGTGGTGGATAAAAGATAGTTCAAAGGTCTGCGGGTTAATGGCTATCATTGTGCCGGGACGTATGGTGTTGAAGGGTTTGTCACTGTTGATACTGGAAAGAATGATGTTCCAGGCCTCATCATGATAAATTTTGCTGCGCCGCAAGAGGTTTGAAACCGTAGGAGTCTCGTGACTTATCTTGCCCACTATGACCAGGCCGTCGGCGGTGAGTTTTTGATTATTCCACACGGAGGCGGGAATTGCGGGCTGGCGGGATGGCCGCTGCCAGCTGATTTCATTATTCGCGAGGTTGAGGGTAACCTCGCTGCCTGCTCTTATATCTCTAAAGTGCTTGCCACGATTAGCCGCTGAAAAAATGATATTCCAGGTCTCATCTTTAAATCTTTTGTTTTGATGGAGAAGATTGGAGATAGTCGGGGTGTTTTTGTCTATTACTCCTAATTTTATAATCTGGCCGGTGCTTTTTTCAGCATGCGGGGCCAGGTGCATATTGTTGGTCAATATTTTCTGAAAATTATTACCGGCTGGGCCGAGTGGATTTTGGGACTCTCGGGGTTGCACAAAGGCGGTCTGCATATCGGCATTAATATTATTAACGGGCATCTTTACTCTCCTTAGAAAAATCTGCGGTCTTTTGTCTGAGATTAAGCAATTTGCATGCCATAGCAGGCTGGCGGCATAAAATGGCCGCCAGCCTGCTATGCTCAGGGGGGGGTAGGAGCGAATCAGCGTGGTGATTATTGACACCGCGGCGGAAAAATTGGCAGCTGTTGCTAAAGTCGCGGTTAGACTTAATGCTTAATATTAAAGTTGCAATTTCAGGGGCAAGTAATTATGTTTTTAGGCCTTGTTTAAGAATCAAAGCCAGGTATCGTAATTTGACAATGATACGACTGGCATACAATTATTTTTGGAGGCTGTTGTTACAATGTGGGAATACACGGATAAGGTCAAAGATCATTTTATGAACCCGCGTAATGTTGGTGAGATAAAGGACGCCAACGCCGTGGGAGAGGTTGGGTCGCTGTCTTGTGGTGATGCCCTTAAACTGATGCTGAAGGTGGATGAAAAAGAGATAATTGTTGGCGCTAAATTTCAGACCTTTGGCTGCGCCAGCGCCATTGCTTCATCATCGGCTCTAACAGAGATGGTTAAAGGACTGCCTCTAACCGAGGCGGAAAAAATTACCAATGAAGAAATTGCCGATTTTCTTGGCGGTCTGCCCAAGGAAAAGATGCATTGCTCAGTAATGGGCCGTGAAGCCTTGGAGGCGGCTATTGCCAATTACCGTGGTGTACCCGTGCCAGTGGCCGAAGGTGAGGTAGTCTGTGAATGCTTCGGGGTTACCGATTTAGAGATCAAACGGGCCATTGAAGAGAGTCACCTGTGCAGTGTGGAGGATATTACCAACTTTACCAAGGCTGGGGGCGGTTGTGGTAAATGCTTAGATCGTCTGCAGGAAATTTTGGCTGAGGTAACAGGCGGCGGCAGGTCACGGATTATTCCCATGAAGGGCCCGGCCCGTATGACTACCATCCAAAAGATAAAAAAGATTGAAGATGTCCTGGAGCGGGAGATTCGGCCGGCTCTCCGCAACGACGGCGGCGATATAGAATTGATTGATGTTGATGGTGATATGGTAATTGTCGCCCTGCGCGGAGCCTGCGGCGGTTGTTCGCGCTCCACGACAACTCTAAAAGAGTATGTTGAGAAGACTCTGCGTGAGCAGGTACTTGATACCCTGGTGGTGGAGGAAGACCGGTGAATGATGTAATATATATGGATAATAATGCGACAACCAAGGTGGCCCCGGATGTTCTTGAAACCATGCTGCCTTATTTCAGTGAATTATACGGTAATCCCTCCAGTATGCACCGCTTTGGCGGTCAGGTGGGCCGGGCTCTCGTTAAGGCTCGTGAGCAGGTGGCAGGGTTGCTGGGCGCGGATACCGAGGAGATAATCTTCACCAGCTGCGGCACAGAGAGTGATTCCACGGCTATTCTCTCGGCGGTACGGGCCAATCCTGATAAGCATCATATCGTTACCACCAGGGTGGAACATCCGGCGGTGAAAAATCTCGCCGCCAGTCTCCTCAATCTCACCGGCCACAAATACCGGATTACCAGCCTCGGGGTGGATAGTGAGGGGATGCTTGATCTTGATGAATACCGCAAAGCCTTGAGTGATGATACCACCATAGTCAGCGTTATGTGGGCCAATAATGAGACCGGAGTGATTTTCCCCATCGCTGAAATGGCGGCCATGGCTAAAGAAGAGGGGATTCTCTTTCACACCGATGCCGTGCAGGCGGTGGGCAAAATACCTATTAATCTGCGAGAATTAGAGGTGAATTTTCTCTCCCTCTCCGGTCATAAACTGCATGCCCCCAAGGGGGTTGGTGTACTTTATGTCAAAAAAGGTACGCCATACGCCCCCTTTATGATTGGCGGGCATCAGGAGAGGGGCCGACGGGGGGGAACGGAAAATACGGCCTCCATCGTTGGTCTGGGCAAGGCCTGTGAACTGGCCGGAGCCTGGATGAGCCTTGAGAACAGTAAGGTGCGTAAATTACGGGACAAATTAGAGGAAGGGCTGCTGGCCAGTATCCCCAATTCTATTCTTAATGGTCATAAGACCAGTCGTCTGCCCAATACCTGTAATATCAGCTTTGAATATATTGAGGGTGAGGCCATTCTTCTCCATATGGATCAATATAATATCTGCGCCTCCTCCGGTTCGGCATGTACCTCCGGTTCTTTAGAACCATCGCATGTCATGCGGGCCATGGGAGTACCATTTACCGCCGCTCACGGCTCAATCCGTTTCAGCCTGAGTGTCTTTAATACTGAAGATGAGGTCGATCTGGTCTTAGAGAAAATGCCGGCCATTATTGCCGGGCTGCGGGAGATGTCACCCTTTTGGCAGAATCGGGATAAAGGCTGAAATTTTTTATATTGCACCCTAATCTAAAATCACCCTGTAGCGGCGCGACGAAGCTTGGAAGTACTGGCGTGGCCCACGCCATCAGCAGGTGACTTTCATATAAACTATTACGAGGTCTGTATGCGGGTAATTCCACCATCATTTGAGATTCTGCGGGAGCTTGACCACGACAGTATGGCCCGGCGGATAGAGTTCTGTGGTCGGGTATGTTATAAGAGCGAAGGAAAGATTAACGATGAATCGGCCCGGCCCTTTATAACAAATATCTTAAAACGGGGACATAATTCCGTGGCTGAAATGGCGGTTCTGACCATTAAGGTGACGGCTGATACCCAAGGGTATATTAATCATTTTTATGAATTGGTGCCCCGTTATCTCGTGATCGACCGTTTGGATAAGGCCACTCTGCTTATTACCGGCAGCGTGCGGGGGTTCCGGGAATTGTTTATGGATCACCCGGCCGTGAAGATGGTGAAGGGGATAACCGCCGTGCTGGCCGGGCGTTATCCCCTTTTTTTTGATGACCTGCGCCCCAGGATCGGCTGGCTGCCCCAGGTCGGTATCGCGTTGGAAAAGGTTCCTCTAACCGAGGTGGAGACCTTAGACGCCAGTCTGATGGCCCGGCATCGTTTCCTAACGGTGAAATTTATTACCAACCGGGCGGTTACTCATGAGATTGTCCGCCACCGTCCCTGTTCTTATCTGCAGGAGAGCCAGCGCTATTGCCGTTATGATAAGGATCAATTCGGCAGTGAGGTTACCTTTATCAAACCAATGTTTTTTGACGAAAGCTCTGCAGAATACAAGCTCTGGGAACGAGCCATGGTTGAGACCGAAACCCTGTATTTTGAATTGCTGAAGACCGCCTCTCCCCAGGCTGCCCGTACGGTGCTGCCGAATTCCTGTAAGACAGAGATCATTGTCTTTGCCAGCCTTTTGCAATGGCGGCATATCTTTAGGCTCCGTACTTCAACGGCGGCTGAGCCCTCCATGCGGGAGTTGATGATCCCCCTGGCAGAAGAATTTAAGCTAATATTCCCAGCTGTATTCCCCAGTCAGGATATATAGATTAACGCCCAAATGGGTGGTTGTACCTATTGTAAACCTTTTGGCAATCCATTATTTTGCTTGCCGAAAGTTTTTTTGAGAGTAGATGAGGCACATCCGGAGTCGTTGCTTTCCCGGAGTCGTTGCTTTCCTGGGGCCGCTGTGTTTCCCCTATAATTACAGTATGCTGTTCCTGGAAGTCTGTCTGCCTTAATTTGAATATATTACAAAGCCTTAATTATTAAATATTACTCAACAAAAAGGAGAAATCAAGATGGTATTGGATCCGACAAAGCATGCGGACTGGGAGATTGCCGAAGAGGCTGAAAGCCGCATGAAAACAGTTTATCAGCTTGGTGAAGAACTTGGTCTGCAGAAGGAAGAACTCCTGCCCCATGGTCATTATGTCGCCAAACTTGATTATCGGGCTATTCTGAAGCGCTTGGAAAATCGGCCGAACGGTAAATACATAGATGTTACCGCTATTACTCCCACTCCCCTTGGCGAGGGGAAGTCCACCTGTGCCATGGGTCTGGTTCAGGGGCTTGGCAAACGGAATAAAAGCGTAATCGGAGCTATCCGGCAGCCCTCCGGCGGCCCCACCATGAATATCAAGGGCAGCGCCGCCGGCGGTGGATTGGCCCAGTGTATTCCGCTGACTCCTTTTTCTCTCGGTCTGACCGGAGATATAAACGCCATTGTCAATGCCCATAACCTGGCCATGGTGGCGGTTACCTCCCGGATGCAGCACGAATCAAATTATACCGATGAAATTCTGGCCCGGCGCGGTTTAAAGAGGCTGGATATTCATCCTAAAAAGGTTGAAATGGGCTGGGTTATGGATTT
>VAPF01043881.1_pt1 | contig 13593 bp, 7 predicted proteins | sample 3393931 | NCBI WGS metagenome assembly VAPF01 (sample SAMN08290437, study PRJNA428436) | hydrothermal vent metagenome | isolation source: Deep-sea hydrothermal vent chimney | place: Atlantic Ocean: South-mid Altantic Ridge | depth 2773 m m | reverse complement strand
ATGGCGGCACCGGGCATGGGCGATGTTTTGAGTGGCATCGTCATCGCGTTGATGGCGCAGAAAATAGATATAAGTGATGCGGTAGAACTGGGTGTTTGCCTGCATGCCGCTGCTGCACAAGCTGTTACGCAGGATAAAACGCGTGGTTTGCTGGCATCCGATGTTATAAATAAACTGGCAGACGTAGTACAGTGAAAACGTTGGTAAAGAATAAACAATTATTTCTGGCAGATGAAAAACAGCAGATTGCGCTGGCACAGAGCGTCGCCAGACATCTGAAAACATCATTTGTCATGTTGCTGAAAGGTGATCTGGGTGTAGGCAAAACAACCTTTGCCAGAGGTTTTATTCAGGCCAGTGGTTTTAATGGCGTGGTGAAAAGCCCGACATATACATTGGTCGAGCCGTACCCGATTAGTGAAAACCGTATGTGTTATCACTTTGACCTGTACCGTCTGGCTGATCCGGAAGAACTGGAGTTCACTGGTGCACGTGATTATTTCAATGAAACAGATGTTTGCCTGCTGGAATGGCCGGAAAAAGCCGAGGGGTTTTTGCCGCCAGCGGACTGGATCTGCGAATTTAGCCACTGTGATGAAGGCCGAAATTTAGTTATTTCGGCGTTGTCAGACAAAGGTAAAAAGTTGATGTTACAGGTCTTTTGTGACTTTTAACTATAACAAAGTTATGTATGTATATAAAAAATATAAAAAAATACTTGCATTATTTATTATTTTTGCCACAATAGATTCACGCAGAGCCAACCGAACTATAATAATAACAATGGCGTGATGATAGTTTTTCTAACAATTATGAAGCAATAATGACTCAGAATAATCGTCGAAAATTTCTTAAAAGCATAGCTGGACTAAGTGGTCTGGCTATTTCTGCTGCGCCTGCGCTAGTTTCAGCGGGGTCATCTAAAGCGGGAGCGCGGGTTCAGGATATCAGGCTTTCCAGGAACAAAGGTTATGTGCGACTGGTATTTGATCTCGATGGTATCGCCGATCATTCTATCTTTGCTTTACATAATCCGGAACGCGTCGTACTGGATATTAAAAGAACACAAATGCCACATGGCATGGTAGATCAGGTGCAGGCCAATTCACTGATCCGCGGTATTCGCAGTGGTGTCAGAAATGATAAAGATTTACGTGTGGTGTTTGACCTGAGTAAAGAAGTTTCGCCGCGCAGTTTTCTGCTGGCACCTTCCGGTTCATCAGGACACCGTCTGGTTATTGATCTACGCAATAAAAAAGGCAGGGCAGAAAGAGTTAAAAGCGCGAGTAAACGAGACGTCATCATTGCCATCGATGCAGGACACGGCGGTAAAGATCCCGGTGCTACAGGGCGCTCGGGCACGCATGAAAAGAATGTTACCCTGCAAATCGCGAAACGCCTGGAAAAAGATATTAATGCCCAACGCGGCATGAAAGCGGTACTCATTCGTAAGAATGACCGTTACATGCGTTTGCGTGATCGAATACACAAAGCGCGTGATCATCATGCGGACATGATGATTTCACTGCATGCTGACTCTTTCCCTGATCCGCGTGCACGTGGTTCGTCTATTTATGCATTATCTGTCGACGGAGCCAGTTCTGAAACAGCTCGAATGCTTGCTGAAAAAGAGAATGCGGCTGATATTTTATTTGGTGACGTCAATTTAGCGGTTGATGACCAGATGGTAAAAGAAGTTCTGTTCGATCTGTCCTTAACCGGCACCATTGAATCGAGCCTGGATATTGGTAGCGAGATACTGGGGCAGTTGAAGTCAGTCAATCGTGTACATAAGAAAAAAGTGCAACAGGCAGGTTTTGCTGTACTGAAAGCACCGAATATTCCATCGGTTTTGCTGGAGACTGCGTTTATCTCCAATCCGAGAGAAGAGAGAAATTTGCGCAGCTCTTCACACCAGAAGAAAGTAGCTAAAGCGATTACACGTGGCGTGAACAAATATTTTTCACGCAAGGCACCACCGGGCACCTGGCTGGCGTCTGCAGTGTGTGATTACATGGTGTGCAGTGGCGATACAGTTGCCACAATTGCAAACTACCACGATGTTGGTGAATCAGATTTGCGTACACGCAATGGCTTGTACGCTGATAACCTGCTAGCAGGGCAGGTGCTTAAAATTCCAGTGAGTTAGATCGTTAAAAACAATAAAAATAAAACTACTCACGGATGTACTGCTAATGACCCTTTTAAGGGTCATTTTTTTGTCTGTAACATAATTCTTAATTCGCAATACCACGCTAAAAATGAGGCGGTATTGCGGGCATCCATCATTTTTTAGAGAAATTTTTCTTGCTGATTGTTGAAAGGGTGACACCGCAGCAGTATCGAATTTCCTGATGCCCGGTATAAGTGTTTGTAAGCCACTGATTTTCTAGTTTTGCGGCGAATATCTGTCTGAATATTTTCGTAAATGCGAGCACGATATTATTCTCAAAAAAATTCTTGTTAACGGCTGTCACAGAACTGACGTTTTTGTCACCTTTTGACATAAAAATTTATCATATTTTTTATCGTTTTTTCTTTGATATTCACGGACTTAGCGTCTATTTTATATCTATTACAAAGTTTTACAAAATATTACAAAATAAAGCTAAAGTTTTTCAAAAAACAATAATAAGAATTCTCAGAATTTAAACGTAGTTATTCCGCATTTTTCAAGATGCAGATTTGTTACTCAAATGATCTAAAAATTGTTTCGTTGATTTTTTGCTTTTACGGGAAAGGGATTTTGACGAATTTTATTATTATGCGAGTTAAACAATTTTGCATTTACACCAAAACAGTTCATTGATTGATATTTTAAATTTCGCAAGAAACTTTATTGCGACGTTTGTAAATTTTTCTGCATTCAAAATTTCATCAGTTAGAAAAATAGTTGTTGTTCCTGGTTTTACTTTTCTGTTTTTAACTTCAACAAATATCTTTGCCGCTGCCGGCGATACCATCACCAGTATTGCAACGGTTGATTATGCAGTCAGCGGTGTACCTGGAACAGGTAATGCAACTGTATCATTTATCGAAGATCGTAGAATCAATTTTCTGGTTACTGAGTTTGATGGTGGTTCAGCCGTTCCGGTGATCAGTGGCATGAACAATGCGGTAATGCAATTTACCGTTAGCAACACCGGTAACACGGTGCAGGATTTTTTGTTAACTGCTGCCAACACTTCACCAAATCCTTTCGTTACTCCCGTCGATAATTTTGATCCTTTAGCAGGAAGCATTCAGGTGTTTGTTGAAAGCGGTGTTACCCCCGGCTACCAGGTGGCAGAAGATACTGCTGCGTTCATTGATGAGCTGATAGTTAACGCGTCACGTGTTGTTTATATAATTTCTGATATGCCAGGCCAGCTCATCGGTGATGTTGCTGCGATGGCATTGATCGCACAGGTTGCAGAAGGCGGTGCAAGCAGTGTTGAAGGTGCTGTGATCAATGCTGATAGCAATGGCAATGTTAGTCCGGCCGGTCTGTTCAGTAATGGCGCGACAAACATGCCTGCCGGTATCGCCAGCATTATTACAGATTCACCCCTGACCATGGAAACCGTGTTTAACGATCCTGCCGGTTTAAATTCGGAAGATATCAGCACTGCTGGTGTTCAGGATATAGCCGCGAACGGCCAGCATTCTGATGCAGGTGCGTACCAGGTGATGTCGCCGGTGAATATTTTAAAAACTGTCACCGTGATCGATACCCTGGGCGGCAGCGATCCGCACCCCGGTGCAACGCTACGTTATCAGTTAGCTGTTAGCGTTTCAGGTAACACAGCGGTTGATAATCTGATCATCGCTGATGCGATTCCTGCAAATACGACTTATAGCGATGGTTCGCTTCTGTTAAATGGTGCGGCGCAGACAGACGTAAATGATGCGCCGGTCGATTATTCACGTGCCATCGATATTTTAAGTAAACCAGTGGTATCTGTCGAAGTTGATTTAAGTCAGGGCGGTACAGTGTCTGTAGCGCCTGGTGTAACAAACGCCATAATTTTTGAAGTAACAATTAATTGAGGATAACAAAATGAAAATAAATAATAAAAATTACATGAAAAGTTTTTGCAAAATTTCTTTGCTTTCTGTTTTTTCATTGTTAACAGCAGTGAATGCATATGCAGAAGAGGGCGCAATACGTTTCAGTAATAACGCCTTCAAGCAGGTTATTAGCAAAGCGGCTGATGGTTCGGTGCAATACGATTATGTTGAGCCTGGCATGGTCTTGCCTGATGATGTGATTTTATATGAAGTCGTTTTTGAAAATATCTCGAATCAGGATATTTCAAACATCGTAATCAATAACCCGATTCCAAATAATTCAAAATATCGTGACCGTTCGGCAACAGGTGATTCAACCGTTATTACTTTTTCAGTTGATGGAAAAAATTTCGCTTCGGCGAATACTTTGACAGTAAAAGATAAAACAGGAAAGACCTGGCAGGCAAAACCTGAAGATTATGTGGCGATTCGCTGGGTTTATAAAAAAACATTAAAGCCTGGAGAGAAAGGCAAGGTCACTTACAAAACATCTATTAAGTGAATGGTTAAGAGTGAATAGTAAAAGATAAAAAAATCATGCAAATCTTGAATCGACAATTCGAACAGCATTCACATGCTAAATCATGGCCCATTTTGACTGGGCCACTCGTCGTTTTTACGCCTGCCGTTTTTAGCTATCGAAAAATCATGAACAATATTTTTAGAAAGTCTGTTGGTAACAGGGATGGCCCGCTGATTTTCCACCTGCGAGACGGGCCGCCAAATGTTACCGGCCCGCCAGGTGGAACTGGACCGCCGCGTTATTTAACCGGTTCAGGTCCACCAAAAATAACAGGCCCGCCGATGGAGTGGCTGGTTAGAAAAAAATCTTTAAAGAAATCTTAATAATACATTGCAAGAGTCTTTAGAAAAAAAAGGAAAACTTAAACATTAAAAATCTCAAAGAGATTTCAAGAGGTAAACATAATGAAAACGAGTAAACGAAACAAGCTATTAGGCTTGGCATTAACAGGCAGTTTTGGCCTGCTTGGTGCGACCAATGCATTTGCTGTGGCAGGTGTGAATATTTCCAATACCGCGACCCTTGGTTACAATGTTGGCGGCGCAGTACAGACGGTGATCGAATCTGCGGCTGGTGCTGGTAACTCAACTCCTGGTGCGGGTAATGGTACACCAACGGACTTCATGGAAGACCGTGTTATTAACTTTACGGTAACGCGTGAAGCTTTTGCTTCACCTGTGCCGGGTTCTACCCAGCAGGCAGTGCCTTTCCTGGTAGACAATACCGGTAATGGTACGCATGGTTTCTTATTGGCCGGTGTACATAACCTTGGTGCATTGGATCCAGCGGGTAGCGGTAATTTTGATATTTTTACACCGACTACGATAGAAACTTATGTCGATGCAAATAATAACGGTATTCTTGATCCGGCTGAGATTGTAGCGTCTGGTGCATTTATTACAACGCTGGCACCTGCTGATGCGCCGGTACGTGTGTTCGTGGTTTCTGATATTCCACTGAACAGCCGCGTACCTAATCCGCTGGTTAATGGCGATGTTGCTGTGGTATCGCTGGTTGCAAATCCAGCTGAAACAGCACTTGATAGTGGTTCAACAACAGGTATTGCTGCTGATGCTATCGTGATCGATGACAACAGTAACTTCAGTCCAGGTGGTACATTCACCAATGGTACGGCGGTTGTACCTGATGCGAGTGGTAGTGCAGCAACAGTTGCTGATGATCCTGCAACCATGCAAACAGTGTTTAACGATACTGCAACCACGGATGCGGTCACCGGTGCAACGATTGATGCTAACGGTGTTGCTGATGTGAATCAGAATGCGCAACAGTCTGCGTTTAGTTCATACACAATCGCAACGGCTGCGTTAACAGTATCAAAAGACGTTTCTCCTGCGGGTGCATTGTGGGACCCTATTAATTTAGCGGTAAGTCCCAAGTCGATTCCGGGTGCGTATGTTACCTATACCGTTACCATTACCAACACGGGTGCAGCAAATGCTGACCTAACAACGCTGACGGATGCTCTGGCTGCGGCACTGGATCTTGATCCTGACTTTGTGACGAATGCTGGTCCGGGTAATCCTACTGCTGGAGCAGGTGTTTCATTTGTTCTTACTCACAGTAATACTGCTGTAGGTCTCTGTACCGGTGATGTAGCCGATGCAGATACTGATGGTTGTTCATACACCGGCGGTGCTGGTGGTTCGATCTCGGTGAACATCAATACAGTGATGGGTGGTGCGCCAAATGCAACGCTGGCAAATGGTGAATCACTGACGATTGAATTTAACGTCATCGTTCAGTAATCACGGAAGATTAGCAGAGCCATGTTGCAATTCCTGTCACATATCGTATGTGTCTGTTCTGGTCTGATGACTAGAGTAGGCGCTGCTGTGTGTGCAGCTTTTGTCATGGCCACTGCAGAATCAGAGATGCACTGTGTGCGTAATCACGCAGTCCATCTTCCACAGAATATTCAAAAAGCGAGATTGATGAATGTTCTGTGGAAGTTGCCTCTAACACCTTTATTTATTGTTTTACTGTTAACTTCATTAAATGCTGAAGCGGTAACACCACCGGGTACGCAAATCGATAATACGGCGAGCGCAGTATTTGATTTTTCTGCGACCGCCAGCACGGTAAGTAGTAACACGGTATCGCTGATAACCAGCATTATACAAACGCCATCGTCGATCACGATGTACCAGTACGACCCAACAGCAAACAGCGCATTTTCATCAACTGTGGTGACACAGAATGCGACCAGTGGGCCACCAGCAGGTGGTTTTGTCGTTTCTGCCGATCCTGTGGTGCCTGGCGTTGGTGGTAGCGCAACAGTATTGACACCAACTGATCCGCAACCGTTGAATGTCGCCAGCCTGTACTCATCGGGTGATCCGATATTTATTCAGCTCGACGACCGCGACCAGAATCTCGACCCTGCTATTAGTGAAACAGTTCGTGTCACTGTTACCAGCTCTATCGGTGATGAAGAAGAATTGATATTGATGGAGACCGGTGTGGATACAGGTGTGTTTGTCGGTTATGTGCAGTCAAGTTCCGCTGCGGTCACACAGTTTAATGGTGTCTTGAGCCTGGGGGCAGAAACCAATATTACCGTGCTTTACACTGATCAATATGATCCATCTGATACCTCTACAAATGGTTCACTGGTCGACCCTTACGGTGTGGTTTTCAGCAGCCTGGATAGTACGCTGCTCGATGGTGCAACCGTAACCGTGCTTGATGCCAGCGGTAACCCGGCCAGCGTGTTCGGTGATGACGGCATCAGCACATATGATAACCCTGTTATCACTGGCGGCAGTGTGACAGACAGCGGTGGTACGATCTATAATTTTCCTGCCGGTTCATATCGTTTCCCACGCATGGCACCAGGTAACTATCGTATCGTGGTAACGGCACCTGTAAGTTATCAAGGTCCTTCAACAGCAAGCATCAATGATCTGCAGGCGCTGCCGGGTGCACCTTACGCGCTGGATACGAATGCGTCTTTCGCAGAAATATTTGTCTTGCAGGCGGGGCCACCTTTGTTTGTCGACATTCCACTTGATGCGCTGACCTCCTATCTGGTGATCGAAAAATCAGCGTCAAAAGATACTGCGGCGATCGGTGATTTTGTGCAATACACTTTAAAACTGAGCAATACCGATACGGTTACAAGCGCAAACAATATCGTTATTACTGATACCTTACCTGTTGGTCTGCGTTATCAGAAAAATTCTGTTCGTTATGATGGCGCACCGGGTGTTGAGCCACAGATTTCTGGCGATGGTCGTACGCTGCGTTTTCCTGTGTCGGCACTGGCGTCGGGCACATCGGTGCAGCTTAAATACGTTACTGAAATAACAGTAGGCACAAAACTGGGTAAAGCGGTCAACAGCGTAAGTGCGATGGATGGTCGCGGCACACTGTCGAACACTGCGGTCGCGGGCATAACTGTGGCTGAAGACCTGTTTGCCAGTAGAAGTTTTATCGCGGGTCGTGTAATCATCGGCGAGTGTGATGAAGATAGCACTTTGATGAATCCCGGTTTGCCGTCAGTGCGTATATTTATGGAAGACGGAAAATATGCGGCGACAGATGAAAATGGTCGTTTCCATTTTGAAGGCATCAAACCCGGCACTCATATTGTGCAGCTGGATAAAGCCAGTATCCCGGACAATCTGGAAATAGTTGATTGTGTAAAAAATACCCGTTTTGCCGGCACACCTTATTCTCAATTTGTCGACATTCAGGGTGGCACATTATGGCGCACTGATTTTTATGTGCGCGAGAAGAAAGCAATCACCGATAGTGCAACTTTATTTATTCAGACCGAGTTAAATGAAGAAGACATTAAATACACTATCGAGATGTCGAACGGAAAAATTCCGGTAAAGAATTATCGCCTGATCGTCAACCTGCCGGATGGTATCGAATATGATCTGGGTAGCAGTGTTATCGATGCAGCAGCGATTGACGATCCTTACGTCAACTCGAATGTGATTGTGTATCGTTTTGGTGATCTGGGCAGTAACTGGAACAAAGAACTTAAATTCCGAGGTCGCATTAAACAGCGTGCAGACGGCGACCTGGTCACCACCGCCTTTGTCATTCTGGATACTGATGCTAAAAAGAACATCCGTTCCACACCGATCAAAAACAAACTGGAAGTGGCGCGTCTACGCAGTGAAAGTAAATCACTTATCTACCAGGCTTACTTTAAGCCGCTGGGTACCGAGTTATCATACCTGAGTAAAAACGCCATTCGCAAAGCGATTGAAGATCTTGGTGAAGTTGATATCACCAGTAATGAAATAATCGGTTACTCAGATGACCGCCATGTGCAGAACAGAAGTATCTGGTTGTACGAAGATAATACCGCACTGTCAAAAGCGCGTGCCAAAGTTGTCAGCGAATTTCTGGTTAATGAATTAAAACTGGACAAGGACACCATCGCCATCAAGGGTGTCGGTGCAACAGAACCTGTAGCAAAAAATAATTCAGTGCAGGGACGTTCGCTGAATCGTCGCGCTGAATTAATTGTCAACACCAGTGAGATTGTTGGTCCCGGAAAAGTTGATCTGGTTACCTCGGAAAGTGAAGTTAGTGAAATTGTGCTTGAAGGTCAGCCAGCATTCAAAATTGAAAAGTTGATTGAAGCACCACCAGTGACGGAGCAGTTAGATATAAGTACCTTCGATGAATTCTGGATCAAGGATGCAGTTCCAGGTTACGAATGGTTGATGCCAGACGTTAACTATTCGCCGTTTGCACCGTCGGTTAATCTTGCTATCAAACATAATCCGTCTGACCAGTTTGAGATGATGGTTAACGGCGAGCCAATCAATCCGTTGTTTTATTTTGGCAGCATCAGAAATAAAGCCGGCACGGTGGCAAGAAGTTACTGGCAGGGTGTGCATCTGAATAACGGCAACAACCGTTTTGAGTTTCTTGTTAAGGACAAAGCCGGCAACGTTATCAAAACAATGACGCGAAACATTGTGTTCGCCGGTATCCCGGTCAGAGCCGAGCTGGATAAAGAACATTCTCGCCTGGTTGCCGATGGTCGTAACGTTCCCGTGGTCGCGATACGTGTTTATGACCAGGACGGCAACTTTGCGCGCCCCGGTTCACGCGGAAAATTTACTTTGTCCGAACCATATCTGCCGCAGCAGTTTGTGGAAGCTTTGCAGGTCAATCGCCTTTCCGGTCTGAATAAACAGAAGCCGGAGTACATTGTCGGTCAGAATGGTATCGCCTTCATCGTATTAGAGCCGACCACCATCACCGGTCGTCTTAATATCGAACTGCCTTTCTCTGGACGTAAACGTTCACTTATCGAAACCTGGATTCAACCGGAAGTGCGTGACTGGATCATGGTTGGTCTGGCCGAAGGCACCGCTGGTTACAACGCGGTCTCTGGTAACAAGCAAGCACTGAATGCAGGTGATGAGAATGATGCTTTCTACAGTGAAGGCAAGATCGCGTTTTATGCCAAAGGAAAAGTGAAAGGGGACTGGTTGCTGACCACATCCTACGACACCTCGAAGCAGACTTTAGCCGGTGATAATAGAGTTAATCAGCTAATCGATCCGAATACGTATTACACCATTTACGGCGATAACTCACGTCAGCGTTATGATGCCTCAAGTGCAGAAAAACTTTATATCAAGATTGAGCGTAAACAATTTTATGCTCTGTTCGGTGATATGAACACCGGTCTGGATGTTACCGAGCTTGCAAAATTCAAGCGTAACATGACCGGTGCAAAATCAGAATTTGATAACGGAAAATTTGCCTACACCGCATTTGCCGCAGAAAACGTCAACAACTTTATTAAAGATGAAATTCAGGGTGAGGGTATTTCCGGGTTGTACCGCTTAAACGGCAAAGACATTGTCATCAACAGTGACAACATCGTTATTGAAACACGCGATCGTTTCCGCAGCGAGATCATTCTTAAAACAGAAGTTTTGCGTCGTTACCTCGACTACAGCATCGATTATACCGACGGCACCATTTTCTTCCGTCGTCCGATCCCCAGTCGTGATGAAAACTTCAATCCGATTTTCATTGTCGCTGATTATGAAGTCGAAGCGCCAGTCACTGGTGACATCACCGCCGGTGGTCGTGCTGCCGTCAGGCTGAATGATGGCAAGGTTGAGATTGGTGGTACCTTAGTACACGATGCGACTTACCAGAACGCGGGCGATCTGATCGGCGTTGATGCACGTATCGAGCTCGACAGCAAAACCGAAGTTAGACTGGAAGCGGCCACCACCGATGTAACCACTGCAAACAAGGATTTGAGCGGTTCTGCCTACAGTGCCGAAATCGTACACGGTGGTGATGATCTGAAAGCGCGGGCGTATGCGATACAACAGGAAGCTGATTTTGGCCTGGGTCAGCAATCGATCAGTCAGACCGGCACCCGTAAGTTTGGCGCTGATGCCAGCTATCGTGTTACCCCGGAAGTGACCGTGGATGGTACCGTGTACCGTGAAGAAAATCTTAATACCAACGGTAAACGTAATGTTGCCAAAGCCAATGTAATTTACAATCAGCATGATTACCAGTTGAATGCCGGTGCGGTGATCGCCAGAGACCAATTTGCACAGGGCAACACAAATGCTTCTAATCTTTTACTGCTGGGCGCAAGCAAGGGCTTCCTGAAGGATACGGTTAAATTACGTGCCAACGCCGAGATTGCAGTGAACTCGGCTAACAATAATGCGGATTATCCTTCACGTTATATTCTGGGCGCGGATTATTTCATCACACCAAAAGTAAACCTGTTCGCTGAAAATGAATGGACCGTTGGTGGTGTGCAGGACACGCAAATGTCACGAGCAGGTGTACGCGCAACACCGTGGGAGAATGCGCAGCTGAACTCTGCGGTGAATCAGGAAACCAATGAGAATGGTTTACGTTCGTTTGCCACCCTGGGTTTGACACAGGCGTTTCCGATCAGCAAACGCTGGACAGGTGATGTCACCTTTGATAAAGCAAAAACACTACGTACACCGGGTGCAAAACCGTTTTACGATAATGTGCCGATTGCACAGGGCACGACAAACAACGACTTTACCGCGATCTCTGTAGGTAGCACTTATAACGCCGAGAGCTACACCCTGAACAACCGTGTTGAACTGCGTACTGCTGAGCTGGAAGACAAGATAGGCGTGATCATTAACTGGGAAAGAAACCTGAAAGGTGGCATCGGTTACTCAGCAACAACAAAATTATTTAAAACCGACCGTACTGATAGCAGTGAGATGCTTGATGGTGATATTCGCTTCTCGGTTGCTTATCGACCACTACAGTCACGCTGGATTACCTTGAACCGTCTTGATTTTAAATTCGATTCGAGCACCGATATCCTCGGCATCAAAACCCGTCAACGTAAATTGATCGAGAACCTGACGTCAAACTTCCTGATTGATAACCGTAACCAGGTGTCATTCAACTTTGGTCTGAAATATGTGATCGACACTTTTGACAAACAGGAATTTAGTGGTATCACCAATCTTCTGGGCAGTGAATATCGTCACGATTTGAGTGAAAAATTTGATGTCGGTGTGCACGCAAACAGTTATTATTCTGCCAACAGTGGCATTACTAAATATTCCACCGGCCTGTCATTCGGCTGGAACATGACACGTAACATCTGGTTAAGTGTCGGTTATAACTTTGCCGGCTTTAATGACAGAGATTTTTCTGCCGCAGGTTATACTGCTGCTGGCCCGTATATTCGCTTCCGTATGAAGTTTGATCAGGATACTGCGGATGATGCGCAGAAACTTTTTAATTAAAATATGAAGTAGATAGTTGGCAGTAAAAGATAAAAAACGACGGTTATTTTTTGCGCTTTGGCCTTCGGCGAAGGTTCGGCAATCTATTGTGGAGGCAGCTGACCCGTTGCTGCGTGAAGTGGATGCCCGCATTATCGCACCGCAAAATTTTCATATTACTTTGCATTTTATCGGTTCGGCCACCGACCATGAAAAGGCTTGTCTGCACCAGGCCGCGCAGTCCGTCACTTTTCAGTCATTTGATCTTTCGCTGGACAGTTTTGGTTTTTTCGACAAGGCAAAAATTTTCTGGATGGCGACGCAGACGGTGCCTGCCGAATTAAACCATCTGCACGAAACGCTTGGGGCAGCATTGTCGACCTGCGATTTTCAGCCTGATCCACGGCCATACGCACCGCACGTGAGTCTGTTACGCAAAGCCAGCAAAAGCAGCATTGATTATCCGGTGTTTGGCATCGACTGGCAGGTAGATGAATTTGTTCTGGTCGAATCAATCAGTAGCCCGCAAGGCGTGAATTATAAAATCATCGAAAAATACCCTTGCAAAATAAGTGAGCCGTTTTAGCCTTAAACTGCCAACTGCCAACTGCCAACTGCCAACTGCCAACTGCCAACTTAATATCTCCCGCTTATCAAAATACGATAAACTACCGCTTCATCAGCAGGCAGTAAATCAAACAATAAAAACATGACAAAACCAGCTCGAATACAGCCGATGCCAGTGCAACTGGTTAACCAGATCGCCGCCGGTGAAGTGGTCGAACGTCCGGCTTCGGTAGTAAAAGAACTGTTGGAAAACAGCCTGGATGCTGGCGCGACAAAGATCAGCATCGACATCGAACAGGGTGGCGCGAAACTAATCCGCATAACCGATAATGGCCATGGTATTCATAAAGATGATCTGGTGCTGTCGTTGTCGCCGCATGCCACCAGTAAAATCCATAACATCGAAGATCTGGAACAGGTGACTAGTCTGGGCTTTCGTGGTGAGGCCTTGCCGAGCATCGCTTCTGTTAGCCAGCTGCAATTAACCTCCTGCTATAAAGGCGGCGATGAGACCTGGCAACTGTCGATGAATAACAGCCAGGCCAGTGAGTTGGCACCGGCAGCGAATAAACCTGGTACCACCATCGAAGTGCGTGATCTGTTTTTTAATATTCCTGCTCGACGAAAATTTCTTCGCACAGAGAAAACTGAATTTTCGCATCTCGATGATGTGGTCAAACGCATCTCGCTCAGCCGTTT
>VAPF01084194.1_pt1 | contig 13618 bp, 10 predicted proteins | sample 3393931 | NCBI WGS metagenome assembly VAPF01 (sample SAMN08290437, study PRJNA428436) | hydrothermal vent metagenome | isolation source: Deep-sea hydrothermal vent chimney | place: Atlantic Ocean: South-mid Altantic Ridge | depth 2773 m m | reverse complement strand
TTCGTATTGAAGATGATGTACTGGTTACCAAAGACGGCTGTGATGTATTGAGCAAAGATGTGCCCAAGACCATTGCCGATATCGAGGCATTGATGGCAAAGGCATGAATACCACCACCGACTACGACCTGATTATCATCGGCGGCGGCATGGTGGGTGCCAGCTTGGCTATCAGTCTGGCCAAGCAGGCATTACGTATTGCACTGATCGAAGCAGCCCCCCTCCTCAAATCAACCCCACCTAGTTACGATGACCGTGCGATCGCTTTATCTTTTGGCAGTCGGCGTATTTTTGATGGCATGGGGCTATGGGGAAAAATTGCGCCACAAACCACGACCATTCAACGTATTCATGTTTCCGATCAGGGACGTTTTGGTTTTACCCGTCTGGATGCCACGCAGGAAAAAGTCGATGCACTGGGGTACGTCGCTACCGCACAGCAGCTGGGCGCAGTGCTGGTGAGTCAACTCCAGCAATGCGATAACCTGATGCTGATGAGTCCGGCCAGGCTGACGGACTTAAAGCTGGGTGATGACCATGCCACTGTCGTCATTACACATGATTCGGATAACAACAATGGCAAAACGGAATCACTGACCAGTAAATTGGTCGTTGCCGCTGATGGAGGCAATTCTCATGTGCGCAACCAGTTAGGCATTCATACCACCGCGCATGATTATGGACAAACCGCCATCATCGCCAACATCACACCGGAAAAATCACATCGACACATCGCTTATGAACGATTTACCCGCAATGGCCCATTGGCGCTGTTACCGATGCCTGACAATCGTTGCTCATTGGTATGGACGCGAACACCGGAAGATGCGCAACATCTTTTACGATTGAATGACGAAGATTTTCTTGCGGAACTGCAACCTTGTTTCGGCAAACGTCTTGGTCATTTTATCAACGTTGGCAAGCGTCACAGCTATCCATTGCAACTGATCCAGGCACAGGAGCAGGTGCGCCGCCGGTTGGCGTTGATAGGCAATGCTGCGCACACATTGCACCCCATCGCCGGTCAGGGTTTTAATCTCGGCCTGCGTGATGTTGCTGCGCTTGCACAAAATATTGTTGATGCATTTCATGCGGGGGATGACATTGGCGCACTGTCCGTGCTTGAAGCTTACGCACAATGGCGAGAGCGGGATCATCGTCAAGTTATTGGTTTTACCAACACACTGGTACATACTTTTTCCAACGGCTTTCCACCCCTCGTGCTGGCGCGTAACCTGGGGCTGATCGCCACCGACATTGTACCTCCGCTCAAACACTTGCTGGCCCGACATTCCATGGGCATCGCTGGTAAACTGCCCCGGCTGGCGCGAGGTTTGCCGTTGTGAGCAGTGCAGTACAGGTAACAGCCAAAAAATACGATATTGTCATTGTGGGTGGCGGCATGGTAGGTAGCGCATTGGCTTGTGCCTTAGGTAATAAAACATTAAAAATTGCGCTTATCGAAGGACACGAACCACTCACGAAATGGCCTAAAGACTCTTTTGATCTGCGTGTCAGTGCTATCAGCCCTGTCTCAAAAGTTTTTTTTGAGACACTGGGGGTATGGAATGCAATGCATGAAATACGTGCTACTGCTTATACTGAAATGCACGTATGGGATGCTGGTGGCAATGGCAGCATTCATTTTGACAGCGCTGAAATCGGTGAGGCCAATCTCGGCCACATTATTGAAAACCGTATTATCAATAAAGCGCTGATTGACCGCGCTCATACTTTTGACAATATTGATATTTATTGCCCGAACACCCCTACAAATCTTCAGCTCGACAACAACTCTGCCAAGCTGCAATTAGATGATGGTACTCTGCTCCAGACTGAACTCCTGGTGGGTGCTGATGGTGGGCAATCCTGGGTGGGACAGCAGGCCGACATTAGCGTTACGGTCAGTGACTACCAGCAAACTGCGGTAGTTGCCAACATCACCACAGAGCACGCACATCAACATACCGCCTGGCAACGTTTTTTACCCAGCGGGCCATTGGCCTTTTTACCCGTAAGTGAAAACGACATCAGCTCCATTGTCTGGAGCACCCATACCGAAGAAGCAGAACGTTTATGTGAACTGGATGAAACTACTTTCAAACAAGAATTGGAAATTGCTTTTGAGAAAAAGCTGGGAAAAATTCTGCACACTGGGCCGCGAGCACGTTTCCCCATCAAGGGTCAGCATGTAAAAAACTACGTCAAACCCCATCTCGCGCTGATTGGCGACGCGGCGCATACTATCCACCCATTGGCCGGACAAGGAGTTAATCTGGGTTTTGCGGATGCGCAATGTCTCGCAGATATCGTGCTTGCCGCACATGCTGCACACAAACCCATAGGTAGCTTCAAAACTCTGCGGCGTTTTGAACGTGCCCGGCGTGGCGACAATTTATTGATGCTGGAAACTATGGGTGTCTTTAAAAAATTGTTCAGTAACAACACGCCAGGGCTGCGTGAATTGCGCAATATTGGATTTGATGTTGTTGATCACGCCACACCAATCAAGCATTTTTTTATGGAAAAGGCATTAGGCCGGTAGAGCAATCTATAATTTGATGAGTTCCCGATTTATTTTTTCTTCAATACGTTTTTTGTATTTCAAATAATCAATGGCTTGTGCTTTGTCAATACGTCGCGCACCTAGTAATGTTGGCGATAAATCCACATCGGTAATATAAATAGGATAGCGCTGACCGCTGCCACGTTGTGCTAATACATAATGTACAACTTCCCGGAATAAACTCTTCCCGTAATCTAGCGACGAAAACTCCTGGCCATTACAATACACAGTAAATTCAGCATTTTTGTCCACCATGTCACCAATGACTTGTACATCAAAATAGCGTGGTGGTCGATTAACATCCGGTGTTTTTCGGCTAAAGCTGTATTGATTAAGTCGACGTTTTTTAACTTTATAAATTTCTAGCGCATCCAGCATCAGGCTGGCATTTTCATCCTGAAACAAAAAGCTCTGACGATTTAATACCGCATCAAAAAAACGGCTGTAATGATTCACCAGTGCCTCATCTTCAAAATATGGCACACGCTGGTGAAACAAAGACCCGTTCTCATCCAGTACAAAAACATCCACTTCTTTGCCCAGACAAAAATAAAACATCTGAATAAATCCGGTGCGATTTTTCGACAAAATAGAGGGGAGTGGAGTATTCAACAGTGCATGGCGGTCCACATGGATGGGACGAAAAGTATCCTGTGGTGCTGCTAGTGCCTCCAACAAATTTTTGTAGGTAGATTGATGTGAGTAAGTGAACGCACTACTCTCTGACTCCAATAAAAAATAGGATTTTCCCACTTGTAAAATATATCGCGCCCCTCCCCTATTGTTCAGGCTGGAGAATGTAGCTGCGACATCTTTATAGAGTTCTTCGATGCGTTGTGCAATAGCCCGGCTATGGCTAGAAGAATAACTGAAGGCGCGTAACGAGGGAGGTTCTCTCGCATTGTCTGCTGTATTCCAGCGCATATATTGCGATAGACAGTCCAGCAAACCTTCGACACCAACATATTTGTATGTAATAACTTCTTGCCAACTGGTGACTACCACAAGATCAAAGGTCAGAGCCAAATTTAATGAAAAACCACTGTAATTCATTACATCAGACTGATCGCTGACCAGGTCAGTACCACGTCGGGAATGGCGTGGTAATGGGTCAATGCCGACGTTAGCAAATAGACAGCCCTTTTCAATCAACGGGGGGTTATTAAAGTTTTCAATTCCGGTTTCTTGCAAGTGACCATCAGGAAACAGTGATTGCAAGGCATCCAAAATTGAGCGTGTTTCTTTTAAACCCAAAACACTATCACTTAACAATAATGTGATGATAGTGCGCAATCCAACCAAACGGTTAAAGTGGCACCAGGCAAGCACTTCGACAATGCTGCGAGCACGTTTTAACGAGCCTCCTGATTCATGTCCATCTACTATGCCTGGATATAAACTCCATGATTCTTCGGTGTTCTTTCCCTTGCTTTGAATGATGCTAATATTGTTTTCCACAATATTAGCGGAAATGCCGCGATTAATGGTTTCAATTTTACCGGCCTTACGCTCAAATGCCGCATACAGTTTTCGTCCCAGTATGTTGAGATCTTTTTGCTCGATGCGTGCCAGCTCGGAATGTGTGCGCGCAAACTTTGATAATGCCATATAGCTATGTGTTATTTCATCGACCAATACCCGGCGCTCTTTTAATACCTGATGTACGTTCCATGATTTCCGGTTGTCCAGCATTTCGATATGTCCTTCCGACCAATGCCAGGTTTCAGCCAATTCGAGCATCCGTTTCCATCGCCAATTCCGATTCATTCTTGATTGGCGGCTCAAGACTATTTCTACTTTGAAATAAAAGCAGCGACGTACTACATCTAAGCGCTCAGGAGATTTTTGCTTAGTTAAATAATTTTCTAGTTTTTCCAGCAAAATGGTATATGGATCGATCATATCCATATCTTTGATACCGTCGTAAATTGCACGCTTGTATCTCAGGCTTAATAAATCACTGTGTGGATATTCTGCGGCATAAGCCTCCATCAGCAGCATTTTCAATACGGACTTATAGGGTGAATCAATGCCTTTATAAACCTGCCATAAAGCCGCGCCAAAAAATTCCTCCGCAGGGATTTCACTTAGCCCACCAAAATCAATAACTTCATTTTCTGGAATAAAACGTTGTCGAATAAGCCGTGACACATATTTTTTGTAATTTTTTTCTTCATCCGGTGGTACCAGCCACCATACAGGATAACGTCCGGCTACCAGCAAACCCGTGCGATAAAATTCTTCTAGTAACAAATGATGTTGAGTGCTTCCACTGCTTTCGCGACTGAGTTCAACTACAGTGCCATTGCGAAATTTTTCAGCGTCCATCAGAAAGAAATGTACTTCCAAGCCGACAGAGATACCCCATTCTTCAATGGACTCACATTTTTCGGCAAGTTGAAATAACTGCTCTTCATCCAGTCCCGGACGATGACAAACCCAGACATCAAAATCACTTTTTTCTGAATGGGCAATAGTGCCAACACTGCCCATCAAAAAAATCGAGTGAATATCAAAAGTTTTTAAAGCCCTTTTCTTGTAATCAAAACTTTTAGCGATGCGCTTACCGGCTCCCAAGCCTTTTTTGGTAGGTGCCCAGTTTGATATTCCGGCAGGTGTTTGTTTGGATACAAAGCCGGGCAGCATGGCATGGTTGATATGAAACAACACCGGCAATAACTCCAGGAAGTCCCGATTACGCCAGCTCAACACCCCTTCTGCGCGCCGCAGGCGTTCCCGGTTAATGGCCAGAAAACGCTTGCGTACCGCCCGTACATCCAGATGGTCATCACTGTGTTTTATGCGTTTTTCTATCGACATGCCAAAGCTTCTCTCTGTACTTTTCTCCGCTTTTTTCAATTTTCGACACTCTTTTTGTACGCGCGGAATACGCATTGTGGCCGTAAAAAACACCCCGCCACCTCATTACTTCGGCACCATTCTTTAATCTTTGAGCGGGTAAACAGGCTACAATCAACGACGGCAATGACTAAAGTTCTACCGTTTAGGACCGCTGATAAGTCCATGTTCCCATTGATGATTTGCGCTTAGAAAAATAAATCAAGAAAAATCAATAGGTTGTACTGCATGCTGACGATTTTTTGGCGCACCGACACATACACTATTTTCAGGAGCACCGCCGCATGGATGAACCCAGCCTCGATACCAGTCGACATATTTTTGCCAATGCACCCATGGCCATTATCATTACGGATGATGAGGGTCTAGTGCTCTGGTGTAACAAGACCTTGACGAGGTGGTTAGAGTGCCCAGCGGGACACTGCATTGGACGTACGGAACGGGCGCTATTGGGGAAAAACGCCCTGGTAAATCAGAACGATAATACGCTTGTCAATAATGGCCCCTTTACTCTGGGGCATACGCAATCGGGTATCCAGCGGCGTGTGGTGCGCTATCCCCTGCCCCCCGATAACGGCCAATACACTATTTGTTACCTTGATATTAGCGAAGAAGAGATGCTGCGCAATGATCGCAATCAGCTAGCTCAGCAATTGGCACAACACAACACGGTGGATACCCTGAGCGGCTTATTGAATACACATGCCATCAACAGAGGGTTGGAGCCACTGATTTCACGCAGTCGCCGGTATCAGAACCCACTGTCAGTAGTCACCATGGATATTACTAATCTGGATGAAATTATCCAATCGGCTGGCCAGGTAGCCGCTGACAAAGTTATCGTCGCTGTCAGCCAAATGCTGCGTGACCAAATGCGTTGGGCAGATATGGTGGGGCATTTAAGTGCAGGCCAATTTATTTTTATTTTGCCGGAAACCAACAAGGATGCTGCTGTTGCGCTGGCCAATAAGCTTGCCGGACAACTCAAAAACTTCATGATAATGATTAGTGAGCAAACCAGCATACAGGCCATCGTCTGTTTTGGGGTGACTGACTGGGTCAAAGGTGATGATGCCCGTTTATTGATGTCACGTTCCAATGATATTGCACAGGCAGCCCGTCAAAATGGAGCCTTTACCGTAGAAATCGCATGATTTTTTATCCTCTGCGGGCTCCCCGTTTGCAGGGGGTTTCCGCTATACTCATGATTCATACTCGCAATACCGTCCTGGCAAATCGTCCGTGCGGTCTGGAGGCGATCATGCCCTTACAATATCACTTGCTGAGTGCTACAACGCACAATCGCACCGTACGGCATATCTTGTTTGGCTTGCTGATGATCATGGGTGGATATTCAACAAGCTTTGCGGATGTGGCACCGTACCATTCTCCGTCTGCCCAAAAAAGTGAAGGTGTATTTCTTGTTGCTACAGAACGGTTGCATGGCAGCAGTTTTCAGCAAACCGTTATCCTGTTAACCCACCATAGCAAGCGAGGTGCCACCGGGCTGGCCATTAATCGGCCTGCGGGTATACCTCTGCAACAGGCTTTTCCTGGGGTTCGTCAATTACAGCAAAGCACGGACCCGTTGTATCTTGGTGGCCCGGTAAGTACCAATGCTATTTTTGTACTGCTACGCACCCAACAACCCGGAAAAACCATGCACCATATTGCCGATGATATTTATTTTTCCACCGGCAAAAATGTTTTTACACATTCATTCAAGCCCACGATGCATACTGCGACGCGCACGTATGCAGGCTATGTAGGTTGGGGTGCCGGGCAACTGCAAAATGAAATCAGGCGTGGTGACTGGATTATGGTACGCGCTCACCCCAAAATTGTTTTTGAGGCGGATTCCGAAAGCCTGTGGCAACGTTTAAATAAACGTTGGACTGGGAAATGGATTTAAGATTGGGTGACGTTGAATTAGCACAATCCTATTCATCGTCTTCATCAAAATCTTCAGGTAATTCATGTGCCACACCCTTGTGGCAATCGATACAGGTCTGACCTTTTTCGGCCATTTTTTTATGTTTGCGTGCGGCACGTCCCTGCTGTTCCTCAAAGTCCATAGAGACCACCGTATGACAAACACGGCACTCACGAGAATCTGTTTCTTCCATGTTTTGCCACACCGCTTTGGCCATTGTCAGCCGATAATTTTCATATTTTTCCTTGCTGTCAATGGTGCCAATAAGGTGGTGCCACACATCTTTGGCCGCACGAATTTTAGCGATCATCTTAGGGCCAAAATCTTGTGGTACATGACAATCCGCACAAGTCGCACGGACACCCGTACGATTTTTATAATGCACTGTATCTTTATATTCCTCATAAGCAATATTCATTCCATGGCAGGAAATACAAAATGATTCGGTATTGGTTGCATTTAATGCGCTATGAAAACCAATAGCCAGTAAAGCTCCCACGATTAGCGCACCGGTAATGACAGACAGAGAAACCCTTTTTAGTAATTTACGCATAAAATGATCAGATTATAATGTTTGTCAAACATTGCAGAATCAGGTTTTTCCAAAGGTATCCATGGTAATCCCCTTATACCAACCGGATGCAAATCTAGCCTCTTTGAGTCGTGTTTTTCGTGATGCTTTTTTAGCACTCAAGCCACCCGCCACCTGTTTCAGTTTTCCATTTTCCAAGCGATATACTCCCGCAGATGAAAAGGCATGTTTGGGATTGAGAAGGCTATAAATACTAGTATTGTAAGTAATGTCCGGCATGGTTCCTCCGCTCAGTTCTGTCACGATAGCTGCCGCACAAATTTTACCGTGAGTGTTGGCGCTGTGCCCTGTTTTTTGCATGGGGTCTGCAATACAAGCATCACCAATCACATGAATATCTTTTTGTAATGTAGATGCAAAATTTTGTAGGTTTACAGGGCACCAGCCCGATTCATCCACCAGACCTGCGATCTGCGCAACCTCCCCGGCATGTTGTGGTGGAATCAAATTCACAACATCCCCTTTAAGAGAGCCTATTGTGCGTCCTGTCAGTGATAATGTTTTGCTATCTACGGATACAATCTCACCTTGCTTAGAGCCATCGACCCATTCAATCATACCCTTGTAGAACTTTTCCCAGCCGATACGGAACATAGCCAGTTCTTCAGAATCACCACTGGAATCAATGAGTAAAATTTTCGAAGAAGGCTTGGTTTTTTTGAGGTAATATGCGATCAAGCTGGCCCGTTCATAGGTTGCGGGAGGGGCGCGAAAAGGTTTGCGAGGCGATGCAATAATGACCTTGCCGCCATCTTTCATCGCCTCTAATTGTTTTCGCAGCAAAATAGTTTGCGTGCCGGCCTTCCAGGCATGAGGCATCATTTTACTGTTTTTTTCATTGGCACCTTCGATTTCAGACCAGTTAAAAGAAATTCCCGGGGAGATGACCAGTCGATCATAGGTAATTGTTTTACCACTTTTTAATTTAAGTTTTTTCGCAGAGGCATCAATTGCAATCACCGTATCGTGCATGATATTAACACCGTGATTTTTACGCAGTCCATCGTAATTGTGGGTAATAAATTTTATAGATTTCATTCCTGCCAATACGGTATTGCTGAATGGACAAGTAACAAACTGAATATTTGGCTCAATCAAAGTCACATTCAGGCTGGAATCATATTGACGTAGGTAGTTGGCACAGGTTGCACCACCAAAGCCACCACCAACCACTACCACGCGAGCCTTAGCGCCTGCCGCAGTATTGCTTGGAAGAATAAGACCACTGGTAGTGGAAACTACACCAGCGGCTCCTAGTAGTTTAATGAATGTTCTGCGATCAAGCTGGTTCATTACACCCATCCTTGATTATTTGTCTAAAGCCGAAAAGTATTCAGCTAGCAGATTAATTTCATCATCACTCAGCGCTTTAGCGTATCGCCCCATAATGGTGGATTTCTCATCGCCTGATTTAAAGCCAAATAAACTTTCAGTGATATCGCTTTTTTCCAACCCCTTCAATTCTGGAATTTTCCCAGCTCCCGCCCCATTTGGTCCATGGCAAGTTAAGCAGGCATCGGCCATAATTCTTATTTTGTTTGGTGCTGCGGCTATAACAGTATTCATTGAAAGCAGCAATGTGATAGTGAAAATTATCAGAAAATGCATTAATACATTCCTTTTTATAAATACATTTCGTTTCATCATTGTTTCAAAATCACCCAGAATAACGGGTAGAAGGTGGGTTCATAGATTAACCTCGGTGAAAAGCTTACTCCTCACCCAAACCCTCTTTCCTCAAGGGGAGAGGGCGGTAAGAGTAACTGCTCCGTCTAAAGGTAGGGGATTTTAAATCCCTTTATTGAAAGACGTTAAAGCGAATAAAAAGTCATATTGATCAACGTTTCGTTGAACAAATAAAACTACAGGCCAACATAAAGCTGAAGAGTTAAACGATTATCTTTATCGATACCCGTCGGCGTATCAAAACGATTCCAGTACTCGATATAGGCTTTGATGTTTTGTGCTAGATAATGGGTTACATTTAACGTTAATTCGTTGTATTCATGGGTGCTATCATTCCTTTCATAGTTATCCAGGCGCACCAACTGTACCCAGGTCGGCATGCCTTTTTTGGTTTTCATGACGTTATAAGCCTGAATAGAGAACGCATTGTTTTTATCTGTTCCCCCTATTATGTCATCCTCAGCCATGACATAAGCAGCCTGAATGCGGATATCTTTCAGATCAGCCTGAGTATCGATCGCCATGCGATTAAAGTTCATGTTGCCAGCTTCACCATCGAGGATGTAACCTCCCACCATGATGTTCTTTTTCACATCAAAGGCAATACGTGCATTCATGCTGCTGCCATCACCAGGGGCATTGCCAGAGACACCTTCAACATTATCTGCTATACCACCGAGACCAATGTTGTAGAATAATTTGTCATTGGCCACACGGCCGGTCACCGCCACATTTTGGCGTTTGGAACGTAATTTTCCACCACCGTCAGCATCGCCAAAGCTCTGGTCAATCACACCTACACTGCCACGAGTCAAACGGAAATGATTGCCCATAAAACCATAGCCATCAGCCCAGTTGGCCTGACTCCAAGTCATTTGCAGAGTGGCTTCGTTGCCGAAACGATAAGACAGCGCAGTACTGCCAACTTCTGGTGTGAAACCGCTCTCATCTTCAGCGCCAATTTGCGAAAATACAGAAATGTTTTTACCCATGGTGCCAGCAATAAATAGTTCTACTTCATGAATGGCGCGAACCATGCGTTTACCACTGTCTTCTTTGTCATAAGGGCGCGAAACAATTAAGGCGCTAATGGGAAAATTACCTGCCTCGTAATAAGGCGTGGTTTTATTTTCCACCTTTAGATCTTCTTTAAGGCGATAGCCTCGTTCTTTGAATTCTCGGCCTTTGTTATTCAACTGAGGCCATGCGTTATGACAGTACGAACAGTTTTTTTCATATTTAGCCGCAAATGATGGCACGGCCTGAGCGGTTCCCATTAGAGTAGTGCCAGCGACAGCCAATATGCCCAGGGTCAGTCCTGTTTGAATATTTCTCATCAAACTCTCCTTTAAATTCCAGCGTAACTTTATAGTCCTGCTTCTATCAATGACACAAAAATAGATACCCGTTATTTGTTCTTCTGATAGAACCAAACAACGTCTAATAACAACTGCTACATAAACGTTTTTTATGCCGATGAACATTTACAGGCACAGCAAAACGCTGTTGCTAAGAGTCAAATCAGATGCCTGAGAAGAGTTTTTTTGATGAGAGATATTATTAAGGGACTTGTTAATATTAAGTTATCAACCCTCGTATATCCCTTGTTTTTAACTTGATGTTCCCTGGCAAGAGCCTCATCATTCTGATAGGTAAAATAGTATGTGTGAGACACAGGCATGACAAGCTTTTTTATCCAAAAAAGCCTGGGTAATTTTCCTTGTAGCTTAACGGGAAAGTGCTGCTAGAAATGGGTGAAACTTTTCGGTGATAATTTTTCATGGCAAAGGTATATTGCCTGTATGCCTGATATTTATTGAGAATAAATATAAATTGAAGTTGGTTGGCTTTATCAGGAAGGTGGAGGCTAGTGCTGGGTTTTACGCAGCAGGCTACACAAAAACCTATTCGTATAGTTGTCTGACCCGAAACGAACGCCCTTTTAATTTTCCTTCTTCCAGTTTTTTCAGTGCAGACTTAACAACTTCACGGTTAATCGCCACATAGGCTCGATTGTCATCAATGCTGATTTTCCCAACCTGTTTTCCTGCGACGCCATTTTTTCCTGTAAGAGCACCAAGAATATCACCTGGCCGCACTTTTTGTTTCTTGCCGCCATCAATCTGCAAAGTGACCATAGCGGGCTGATAGGGTGTTTTATTCAACAGGTCTGGTGATGGTAATGCCTCATTGGTGATATCTTGTTTAAGGTAGTCTTCCAGCATTGCGACTTTATAGCTTTCTTTGTCTGTATACAGCGTACAGGCAATACCCTTGCTGCCCGCTCTACCCGTACGGCCAATACGATGCACATGTACCTCGGTATCGCGTGATAGATGATAATTAATGACCGCATCCAGCGCATCAATATCCAGACCGCGTGATGCGACATCGGTAGCCACCAGAATTGATGTGCTTTTATTACTGAAACGTACCAGTATCTGGTCCCGAGCCTTTTGATCCAGGTCGCCGTGCAACGCCAGCGCACTAAAACCATGTTGGGCCAATTCATCCGCCACTTCTTGTGTTTCACGTTTGGTATTACAAAACACCAGAGCAGATTCGGGACAATGTGCCAACAGTAGCAAGCGCAGGGCATCCATGCGTTGCTCGTCACCGCTTAATTGATAAAAATGTTGCTCAATACTGGCCTTATCATGTGTCGAAGCTACTTGCACTATCATGGGGTCAATCATGATCTGCTTCGCAATGGTTTGTATTTGCTCAGGGTAAGTGGCACTGAATAACAGTGTCTGACGTTTGCGAGGCATATGCGCGATGATGGCATCCAGCGTTACCTGAAAGCCCATATCCAGCATGCGATCAGCCTCATCGAGAACAAAAACCGTCAGGTGCTGTAAATTCAGAGTACCTTTGCGCAGATGCTCCTCAATACGCCCCGGTGTACCAACGATGATATGGGCCCCATGTTCCAGAGAACCAATTTGCGGGCCAAAAGGCATGCCGCCGCAAAGCGTCAGTATTTTAATGTTATGGACTTTACGTGCCAGCCTACGCAGCTCTTTTGCCACCTGATCAGCCAGTTCCCGGGTTGGGCAAAGTACCAGTGATTGTACGCAAAAGCGCTTTACCTCCAGTTTTTCCAGCAAACCCAGGCCAAAAGCCGCCGTTTTTCCTGAACCGGTTTTACCCTGCGCAATAACATCTTTTCCCGCCAAAATAGGGGGAAGGCTTTTTGCCTGTATGGGCGTCATCGTCAAATAATTCAGCGATGTCAGGTTTTCAAGCAGCTCCGTGCGCAACTTGAGAGATGAAAAGCAAGAATGACTCATTTTGAATAACCAATAGAGGGTAAAAAATAAAACAACAAAAAATCAATTCGCATTTTTGTTACGCAGATATTCTTCATAAGTACCATGAATATCGACAATACCGGTGGGCGTTAATTCGATAATACGTGTCGCAATGGAAGAGACAAATTCACGATCATGACTGACAAAGATCAATGTGCCAGGATAGTTTTCCAACGCCAGATTAAGTGATTCAATAGATTCCATATCCAAATGGTTAGTAGGTTCGTCCAATAATAAAATATTGGAGCGTTGCAGCATCAGCTTACCAAATAACATGCGCCCCTGCTCACCACCGGAAATCACATCAACGGTTTTATTGATATCATTTTGTGAAAATAACATACGCCCTAGAGTGCCACGGATAATCTGCTCGTCATCACTCTCTTTCCCCCACTGGTCCATCCAGTCATATAAATTTTTGCGTTCCTCAAAATCAGCAGCATGATCCTGCGCGTAATAACCGATATTTGCATTTTCCGACCACTTCACTTTTCCGGTAGTGGGTTCCAGATCACCGACCAGACATTTTAATAACGTTGACTTACCAATGCCATTGGGGCCAATTATTGCAATACGTTCACCCACTTCTACAGTGAGATTGAGCCCCGCAAACAGATCTTCATCAAAATGTTTACTAAGGCTTTCCACCTCCAGCGCCAAGCGATGAAG